>OIWO01000499.1_pt1 | contig 43388 bp, 42 predicted proteins | sample 1587641 | NCBI WGS metagenome assembly OIWO01 (sample SAMEA3888924, study PRJEB22519) | human gut metagenome | biome: human gut; feature: human-associated habitat; material: faeces | place: Denmark | collected 2010
ATTTGTTTGGAGGATGCTGTTCATATTCTTCACTAGCAAGCTTAACAATTATATCGTATTTATTTTTAATCTGAAGAATTCGTTCTGGAGAAAAATCTCGAGTCTGTTTGGCTTCATGAATGACTTCAGAAAAAAGATCTTTCATCTGTTTGTGCCAGGTGAGTTCTGGTTCATTATCAATAGCATCTTGTAGATAACGTTCAACCGGGGTACCAGCAATTCCCTGATGTCCTTTGTGTTCGCTAAAATAATACAGAGTTTCATCAGGATTCGCAAATATGCTGACCTGTACGCATTTTCCATTGACACGAGCAGGTGTGAAGCCTGTATGCATGGAAGGAGCCATAAGAAGCATTACATCACTGTATTGATCTGCATAAAATGTAAATGCATAAAAGTAATCTTTTGTTGAATCGAGTTTCAAGAAATAAGTGTACTGTTCAGTGTCGTTTAAATTATCATGTGAAAAATATTTTTTAGTGCATGTGTCATCTGTTTCTGTGGTCTCTTCCTGTACGGATTCAACAGTCTCATTAATTGATTCTTTACCAGCTGTGGTTTCCTGCTTGCCACAAGCTACGAGCGCTAACCCCATTATTAAGCTCAAGATTGTTACCAGTAATTACCTTTTCATAATCTACTCTCCTTTTTAATCCTTTGTGAATTCTTCCTGCACATCACTGCGATTCCAATAAAAGAAATAATTGCGAATAGACATCGCAACACATAACACCAACATAGCGATCAGAATAAGAGCGCCTTCCATGGTAGAAAACAGCGTTTTCAACGATGCTGGTCCTGCCCAAAGGACGAATAACAGCATTTCCAATACTGCCGGCCAACATACATGCAGCAACCGCATCCATTTCTTTCTACCCGATTGGTACGCAGCATCTGTTTCCGGCGCATCCTTTCTTGTACATCGAACCACCGCTACCGGAATAGGAATACCGTGAACAGCCGTGTAATTTCGTTCTGCAGTGTATTCCACCCCATCCATAATGAATTCCGGATACATCCCCTCTTTCGTTATGGTAATCTCCTTATCCATCTCTCTCGCATAAGCATACAGTGCATTAGCGAAATCATATAAGTCTTTTATCTCGTCATCTGGTGTAAACGTAAAGGTTCTTTGGTGCTCATATTGAACCACATCCTTATAATCCGAAATCAACTTATCAAAATAATTGCCCGGCACCTTTTCCATCTGGTTGAGATACGAATCAACATCAATATCTGCAATTGTTTTATGCGTTTTTCTTAAATTTTCACAGAGATCAATCGCACACTTTGTATTTGCCAATTTTTTCTCTAACGCTTTTTCCTATTTTACGAGAAGATTGTCCAACTCATCCGTTTCAAATAACATCAACTTAATCTGTTCGATAGGCATATCCAGCATGCGAAACATTTTTACCAGTTTTAGCAAACGGACATCTTCCTCATTATATTCTCGATATCCATTTTCTTCGTTACGTTTTGGATGAATCAATCCACTTTTTTCATAAAATCTAATATTTTGGCTTGAAATCCCTGTAAGTTTTTCTACTTGTTTGATGTTCATCATTTTCCACTCCTCCGTGTTTTGCTTTTTACACCTGAACTCTAAACCATATACAAACTACAAGGTCAATGCTTTTACCATTTTTTCTACTTTTTGAGGATCTACCATCTCATATGCATCCTTTTTTTCTGCATCATAAGAAAAATCCACATTCTGATGCGAGGTTGTCCCATCCACGTTCCATTTTCGACAAGATGTATGCACCTGCTCCACGTTCGTGTATTCCATCAAATCCTTTACATTTTCAGCATTTACACCGCTTCCTGCCAAAAATGTGATTTCTTTTCCATATTGGCTTTGCAGCCATTGCAATTGTTGTCTTCCTGTCCATGCATCCGGCGCACCACCACTGGTAAGAATCCGGTCTGCTCCAAGAGAAATTAAAATTTCCACCGTATGCTCCTGCTGCGTGACACAATCGAATGCCCGATGAAATACTGCTTCCTTTCCTTTTTCATGAACAAGTGCAATCATTTCTTCCGTACGCGCAACATCCAGTGTATGATCCGTATGTAAAAAGCCAAACGCAATCCCATCTGCTCCATGATCTAACAGTATGCGCGCATCCAAAAGCATCGTCTGATATTCTTCCTCGGAATAACAAAACCCACCTCCCCTTGGTCGAACCATAGTCACAACGGGAATATCACATTGCTCTTTTGCACAAATCAAATGAGCGAGTGACGGTGTCAGCCCACCCAAATACAATGCACTATTAAGTTCCACGCGATCTGCACCATTTTCCCAGGCGATTTTCACATCTTCAAAACTGCCACAGCAAATTTCCAGCAATCCTTTCAAAGAGTCCCCTCCTATCTTCTTTCATTTCCGATTTTCAATCACCTTCATTATACCGTTTCTGCTACTTTTATCCAACTCATTTTCTATCCCATACGTTTTACATATCTTGCTCTATTTTTCCTCACGTTTCACTTTCTTTCGCGTAATTTGTCCTTTCTCTGAAATTCCTTGACATCAGCCTGTCATAACCGATAAAATGGCAGGGATTTGACGAAACATAAAGGAGTTTTACCATGATGCTATCCAAAACAAAAGATAATGAATTAGCGCAACAAATGTTACATCTGGTTGTACCAATCGCCATACAGCAATTTATGCTTGCACTTGTAAGCGCAACCGATGCTCTAATGTTAGGATTTGTCGACCAGACATCTCTTTCTGCCGTTTCCCTCGCGGGGCAGATTCAATTTGTCCTCAATCTCTTTGTTGCCGGTATTGCTGCCGGCTGTGGCATCATGATTGCACAATATTGGGGCAAAAGGGACGCCGCTTCCATTGAAAAAGTCATGCCCGTTGCATTATATACCAACCTTTTATCCGGTGGAATTTTTACAGTGCTTGCCCTTATGATACCGGGTGGACTTATGCGTGTTTTTACAAACGATCCTCTGCTGATTGCCAATGGTGCGTCCTACTTACGTGCGGTTGCACTTTCTTATGTTTTTTGTGGAATTTCACAGATTTATCTGATCCTCTTGAAAAACACAGGACATGCCGCGCTGAGTTCGAAAATCAGCTCTTCCGCTGTCATTCTTAATATTGTTTTAAATGCTATTTTGATTTTCGGTCTGTTTGGAGCACCACGCCTCGGCATTGTCGGTGCCGCTTACGCAACGGTTGCCGCTCGATTGGTTGAACTTGTATGGGCATATTTTGCCGTACGCCACTCTCATAATGTTGCCATCCGCTGGTCCGGCATTTTACACACCAGTAAAGTTTTAACGAAAGATTTTTGGTACTACACAACACCAGCTCTTGGTGCAGCTCTTGTATGGGGCATTGCCTTTGTCCTATACTCTGTCATCTTAGGGCACATGGGCAGTGATGCAGTCGCTGCTAATTCCATTGCCAGCATTGTAAAAAGTATGGTGCAATGCGTGATTCGTGGTGTCAGTGCAGGTGCAGGTATTCTTGTCGGCAATTTGCTTGGCGCAAACGAACTGGAAAAAGCGAAAAAATACGGAGGCAGAATCACACGTATCTCCATTCTCATCGGTGTAGTAACCGGAACCATTTTAATCATCCTGTCACCATTTGTATCTCATGTTGCTCCGATGTCGGACACCGCAAGAGGTTATCTGCAATTTATGATGGTTGTACTTGGATTCAACCTCATGGGACAATCTGTAAACACCACCGTACTCGATGGTATTTTCTGTGCTGGCGGCGATGCAAAATTTGATATGATCGGTAATCTGGGTGCCATGTGGTGTTTTTCCGTACCTCTTGGTTTTATTACTGCGTTCGTTTTCCATGCGCCTGTCTGGCTTGTCTATATCATTATCAGCTTAGACGAAATTGTAAAACTTCCTGCCGTTTACAAACACTACAAAAAATATGTATGGGTTAGAAACATCACAAGATAAAGATGGAAAAAGGGACGCTCCTTGTGGCAAAAGGAACGTCCCTGATGTACTCTGATGTACTAAATTTCGAAATAACGTTTTGCGTTGCGATATGCAATGCCTTCTACAATCTTCTGTAAAGATTTGTCATCGGCTGGATATTCGCCATTTTCTACCCAATTTCCAATCAGTTCACACATAATACGACGGAAATATTCATGTCTTGTGTAAGAGAGGAAACTTCTTGAATCGGTAAGCATACCGATAAAGTTACCAAGCAATCCCAAGTTTGCAAGCGATGTCATCTGCTCCATCATGCCTGTCTTATTATCGTTAAACCACCATGCAGAACCATGCTGAATCTTTCCTACAGCTTCTGCTGACTGGAAGCAGCCAATAATGGTTCCAATCGCTGCATTATCGATAGGATTCAATGAGTAAATAATTGTCTTTGGCAGTTCATCTGTATAAGCCAGTGCATTTAAGAAATCTGCCAGCTCATTGATTGGTGCACTCGTTGAAATACTATCAATACCTGCATCTGGTCCTAAAGCTTCAAATACCTTACGGTTGTTATCACGCTTTACACCATAATGCAGCTGCATTACCCAGTTCAAGCGATGATATTCTTTTCCAAGATGTAATAAAACGCCCATCTTGTATTTACCGATTTCTTCATGGTTCAAAGCCTCTCCAGCCATTTTCTTAGCAAATACGGCTTCTACTTCTTCCTCGGTTGTCTTTGCATATGCTACATATTCCAAGCCATGATCACTGACACAACAGCCTGCTTCTTTGAAGTATTCCATTCTCTTCGTAAGTGCTGTCTTCACATCTGCAAACGATGTGATTTTCATGCCTGCTGCATCACCTAATTTTTCCATATAGGAAACAAAATCATCTTTCTCAATATTGACAGCCTTGTCCGGTCTCCAGGATGGAAGCACCTTTACGTTAAAACTTTCATCCGCTGCAATCACTTTATGCCAATGCAAATCATCAATCGGATCATCCGTTGTACCAATCATTTCTACATTGGAATCAAGAATCAGCTGTCTTGCAGACATATTCTGTAACTTTTCGTTGCACAGATTCCATACTTCTTCTGCTGTATCACCATTCAAAGCCCCTGTATAGCCAAAGTATCTCTGTAATTCCAGATGTGACCAATGGTAAAGTGGGTTTCCAATTGCCATTTCAAGTGTTTCTGCCCATTTCTGGAATTTTTCACGGTCTGTCGCATCTCCTGTGATGTAGCGCTCTTCCACACCATTGGAACGCATCTGGCGCCACTTATAGTGATCACCACCAAGCCATACCTGTGTAATGTTTTCAAAATGAGCATCCTCAGCAATTTCCTGTGGGCTCAAATGGCAGTGATAATCGATGATTGGCATATTTTCTGCAAAATCATGGAATAAATGTTTTGCTGTATCTGTTGTCAAAAGGAAATCCTTATCCATAAATTTTTTCATGTGTTTTGCCCTTTCTCTTCTCGTCGTTTTAGCAGAAAATCGCCCACGGATTCTAGCATCTGTGAGCGATTCTGTATGAGTCTATATAATGAATTAAGCGTTCTTTACAAGGTCTACAGCGCTCTTTGTCATAGCCTTGATCTCGTCAAACTTACCAGCCTTAACAAGATCACCCTTTACCATCCAGCTTCCGCCAGCTGCGATGATCTTTGGCTCAGCAAGATACTCTAAAATATTTGCTTCGCTTACACCACCTGTTGGCATGAAACGCATCTGTGGGAAAGGAGCTGCCAAAGCCTTGATTGTCTTAAGTCCACCAAACTGTGCTGCTGGGAAGAATTTAGCAACTGGAAGTCCATGATTTACAACCATCATAAGTTCTGTAGGTGTACATACGCCCGGAAGAATTGGAATATTGTTCTCGCAGCAGTATGTTGTAACTTCTTCTGAATATCCAGGTGTTACGATAAACTTAGCTCCACACTCAATTGCCTGCTTGCACTGCTCTACGTTTACAACAGTACCAGCACCAACGAGCATTTCTGGGAAAGCTTCGCTCATTGCCTTGATAGAATCAGCTGCAGCTGCTGTACGGAATGTAACCTCAGCTACTGGAAGTCCTCCATCAATCAATGCCTGTCCAAGAGGAATTGCATCCTTTGCATCTTCTAGAACAACAACTGGAACGATTTTCAGTTCTTCAACTTTTTTTAATAATTCTTGCATTTCCATTATATATTACCTCTTTTCTAATCTTTGACCTAATAATATCACATTTCGTTGCTTTCGGCACACGACTCGACTAACGTTCTTGCTTCGCCTCTGGCTCGCAACAACTAAGTCTCCCTGTGGGCCTCGCACTAAGTTCATCCTTCGCTGTCGCTCGGATTCACTAAGTTGCTTTCGGCCGCTTTCAGCCTATACTCCTGAGTATGCAGAGAAGCCGCCATCAACTGGAAGAACAACACCTGTGATAAATCCAGCAGCTTCGTTGTTCAAAAGGAATAACAAGCTTCCGACTAACTCTTCTGATTCGCCGAAACGTCCCATTGGAGTAGCTGCAAGAATCTTGCCTGTACGAGGAGTTGGTGTTCCATCTTCGTTAAATAACAACTTTGCATTCTGCTTTGTTGAGAAGAATCCTGGTGCAATTGCATTTACACGGATGCCAGCCTTTGAGAAATGAACAGCAAGCCACTGTGTAAAGTTGCTGATTGCTGCCTTTGCTCCAGAATAGGCAGGAATTTTGGTGAGTGGAGTGAATGCATTCATTGAGGAAATATTTAAAATATTACATCCTTCTTTGTCTACCATATCCTGGGCAAAGATCTGTGTTGGAAGCAATGTTCCAATGAAATTTAGGTTAAATACAAACTCTACTCCGCTTGGGTCCAAGTCGAAGAAAGAAATTGTATCAGCGTCAATATCACCATGCTCGAAGTATTCCTTGTCTGTAGTAGCACGTGGATTGTTTCCGCCTGCTCCGTTAATAAGAATATCGCATGTTCCAAGATCAGCTAAAACTGCTTCATGTGTTGCAATTAAGCTATCTTTTTCTAAAACGTTTGTCTTATATGCCTTTGCTACACCGCCATTTGCTACGATTTCATCAGCAACCTTCTGTGCAGCTTCTTCATTTAAATCAAGGACTGCAACCTTAGCACCAGCCTGAGCAAGTGCTTCTGCAAACATTCCGCAAAGCACACCGCCTGCTCCTGTTACAACTGCAACCTTTCCTGAAAGATCTGTATTAAGTGGTAATTTAATCATTGTAAATTCCTCCTGTGATTTATTAAAGTTGAAAACTATTTTATTAGGAATGATCTGTTCATTAAGTTCAGCCGTCGTTATCACTCGGCTTCACTAACCTCACAGATCGACCTCGCACTATGTTCGAACTTCGCTTACACTCGTTCTCACTTAGTTGCTTTCGGCCGCCTTTTCTACAGCCTCGAACAAACCATTGATATATGTTGCTCCAAGTGCTCTGTCATAAAGACCATAACCTGCACGACCTGTCTCGCCCCAAATCATTCTTCCATGATCTGGACGAACATATCCGGTAAATCCATTATCGTGAAGAGCCTTTACGATTGCATACATGTCAAGGCTTCCACAGCTTGAAAGATGTGCTCTTTCTTCAAACCCATTGTCAAGAACCTGTACATTTCTAAGATGTGCGAAGTGGATTCTTCCCATCTTTGCATACTTAGCAGCCATCTTTACAACATCATTTTTTGCTGAGCATCCCAAAGATCCTGTACAAAGTGTGATTCCATTGTGTGTATCATCTACAAGACCAAGGAAACGATCTAAGTTTTCTTCACAAGTAATGATTCTTGGAAGTCCAAAAATGCTCCAGCAAGGATCGTCTTCATGAATTGCCATGTTTACGTCGCACTCTGCCGCTACCGGAATGATTTTCTCAAGGAAGTACTGTAAGTTGTTCCACAAATCATCTTCTGATAATTCCTGATACTGTGCTACGATATCCTTTAACTCTTCTCTAGAGTAGCTTGCGTCCCATCCTGGAAGTGTAAGATCACTGTCAGACTCTAATGGGTTAACCTCATCAACCTGCTCTTGATAATAAACAAGTGATGTTGATCCATCAGCAAGTGGATGATCAAGCTGTGTTCTTGTCCAGTCAAATACTGGCATAAAGTTGTAGCATACACACTTGACACCAGCCTCAGCTACACGGCGAATGTTTTCGCAGTAGTTCTCAATGTACTGATCTCTTGAAGGCTTTCCTAATTTAATATCTTCATGAACCGGAATACTCTCGATTACTTCAAAATGAAGACCTGCATCTTCTGTCTGCTTTTTCAACTTTGCGATAGATTCTCTGCTCCAAACTTCTCCAACTGGAACATCATAAACAGCTGTTACGATAGAATCCATACCTGGAATCTGTCTGATCTGCTCCAATGTTACCTTGTCGTCTTCTCCATACCAACGGAATGATAATTTCATGTAGACCCTCCTCATATTTTAAAAAATTATTATGGGCTTTTTTTGCAGCCCTTATGTCTCATATCACTGTACCTATAATGTACAATCTTTCCTAAAATATTAAAATCATAAAACTTGTTGTAAACATTGCAAAAGTTGTTGTTGAGGTGTAAAATCAGATACATAACAACCCTTAGAGTAAGGATGGTATCTTATGGCAAAGCATTATCATTCACAATTTGACGAGCGACAGGAAATGCAGACCTCAGACTTTGAAATCTTTTATTATGAAGACAAAGCGGTATCTGATGTTTCCATGCATCGCCATGATTATTATGAAATTTATTTCTTTTTGGAGGGAGATCTTTCCTATCAAATAGGAAAAAATGTTTATCCTCTGAAATATGGTGACATCTGCCTGATTCCACCAGGCGTTTTTCACCGTCCGCAATTTCACAACAACGACAAACCTTACCGTCGTATGGTACTCTGGCTTTCGCCGGATTATTTTTCGCGCCTGCAGACGTTACATCCGGATATTACCTACAGTTTTAATTATGGAAATCAAATTTCCTGTCATCATTTCTCTTGCGATTTTGCAAATGCGCAAATTTTGTTCGACAAGCTGATTGATATTATTGAGGAACGCCAACGCGATGTTCCTTTTCATGAGCCTATGATTTCCTGCTATATTGCATCCCTGCTTTTAAGCATCAATCGCATCGTTTATATCGGGGAACGGCCGACAGCTACAAAAAGCGAACAGGGCAGTCTTTTTACCAGATTATGCGAATATATCAATACGCATCTGGATGAAGATTTGAGTCTGAATGCACTTTCGCGTGAATTTTATGTGAGCAAATATCATATTTCCCATGTATTTAAAGAAAATATGGGTATGTCTGTCCACCAGTATCTATTAAAAAAGAGACTCTATGCATGCAAAAACAATATTCTTGCCGGAGAGCCACTTCGGGAAGTTGCCATGACTTATGGCTTCAAAGATTATACGAACTTTTTTAGAGCATTTAAGAAAGAATTTGGTATCGGTCCAAAGGAATACAAAGATTCTTTCGGCATTGTGGCGCAAACCCACAAAGAAGCAACCGATACCATAGAACATGCGGTATTTGATGAAATTTAGGCCTTATTCTCCGGCAGAGACAGATTATGTGCCCCCTTGGCATATTCCGCATCGTAATTCATATGAAGAAAATCAAACAGTCATATATTTTTTGCAAGAGGAGGTTTTAACAATGATTCAAAAATATGTTTATGGCAACCCGATCGAGACGGATGCCGTCGTCACACCGCTTCCGGCTACCGATGGTGTTCCTTCTTACGGAAATATTTCTACGGAAAGGGGCTTTCAATTTTGTTTTACCATGCATACGGATGACATCGTCTATGGTCTTGGAGAAGCCAACCGCGGCATCAACAAGCGAGGCTTCCTTTATGTCAGCAACTGCACAGACGCGCCCAACCATACGGAGGACAAGCAGTCCCTTTACGGCGCCCATAACTTTCTCATTGTTTCCGGAAGTCAGCGCAGTTTTGGACTTTTTATTGATTATCCCGCCATTCTCACCTTTGATATTGGCTACACCAGATCCGATACCCTCACCATTTCCTGCCAGGATGCTGACCTGAATCTCTATGTCATTGACGGCACGGATGCCTATGATATCACAAGACAGTTCCGTCATATCATTGGCCGCTCTTACATCCCGCCACGCTTTGCTTTCGGCTTCGGGCAGAGCCGCTGGGGTTACGAAAAGCCGGAGGATTTCCGCAAGGTCGTTTCCGAACACCGCAAGGCTCATGTGCCACTTGACATGGTCTATATGGACATTGATTACATGGACGGCTACAAGGATTTTACGGTAAATACAGAGGCTTTTCCTGACTTTAAGGGATTTGTTGACGAAATGAAGGAAGACTACATCCATTTAGTACCTATCATTGATGCCGGAGTTAAGATCGAAGAAGGCTATGATGCATATGAAGAAGGCCTTGCCGGTGATTATTTCTGTAAAAAAGAAGATGGTTCTAATTTTGAGGCGGCGGTCTGGCCGGGACTGACGCATTTCCCGGATGTCTTAAATCCTGCTGCAAGAGCGTGGTTCGGTCAAAAATATGATAGCCTCTTATCGCAGGGAATTGACGCTTTCTGGAATGACATGAACGAACCGGCAATCTTTTATACACCGGAAGGAATGGCAGAAAAGCAAAAGATAATCACAGAAGTGCTCTCCGGCGACTCCAAGTATCCGCCAATGGCAATTTTCTATCTCATGTCCGGAAATGATATTTCTTCGGACTATGCCCGTATGTATCACAAGATTGACGGCAAATTAGTCTGCCACAACAAAGTACACAATCTGTTTGGTTACAACATGACAAGAGCCGCATCCGAAGCCTTTGCTAAACTTGTTCCTGATCGACGCATCCTATTATTTTCGCGGTCTTCGTATATCGGTATGCACCGTTATGGTGGCATTTGGACCGGCGACAACAAGTCCTGGTGGAGTCACATTCTGCTCTGCCTGAAAATGCTGCCGGGGCTGAATATGTGCGGTTTCCTTTACGTTGGCTGTGACTTAGGTGGTTTCGGAGAAAATACCACAAGAGATCTGCTCCTGCGTTTCTTAGCGCTTGGCGTCTTCACACCGCTCATGCGCAACCATTCTGCAACCAAAACGCGCGAACAGGAATTTTATCAGTTTGAAGATCCTCAGGACTTTGCAGCAGTCATCGGTGTCCGCTACCGTCTGCTTCCTTATCTCTACAGCGAGTATATGAAAGCTGCACTTGGCGATGACCTTTATTTCAAGCCGCTGGCATTCACTTATCCGGATGATGCCGTAGCAAGACAGATCGAAGATCAGCTTATGCTTGGAAACGAGATTATGATCGCTCCGGTTTATACCCAAAACGCTGCCGGTCGTCCGGTCTATCTGCCGGAAGAAATGATTTTTGTCAAATTCCTTGCAGATGGCACTATTTTACAAGAAAAGTGGGAAAAGGGCTGGCATTTTGCAGAAGTTGCCTTGAATGAAGTTCCGCTTTTTATCCGCAAAGATCACAAGATCCCGGTGGTCGATGTGGCAGAATATGTAGATGCCATCGATATGACAACACTGCAATATATCGGATATACAGATGCCGATTACGAGCTTTACACCGATGATGGTATCACACCAATCGCATAAAAAAGAATGTGCCTTGGCACCATATAGGACAGCGTTTTTGCGCTGTCCTTTTTAATACACATTTTTTAACATTTCCACATCATATCCGGTTTCCCAGAATGTCTGAAACTGATTCAACTGCATAATGTCCGGCTGATGGAGAACATACTGGGTCTGAAGGTGAGGACTTTTTTTCTGATATTCCTTCGGGGTCATATGCATCATTTTCTGAAAAACCCGGTAAAAATTGCTAAGCCCGGTAAATCCACAGGCATAAGCGATTTCTGTCACTGTCTGTTTCTGATTCTGCAGCATACGACAGGCCGCGCTCACACGCAGTGCTGTAATATACTCATTCAAATGAAGTCCCATTTCTTTATAGAACAGACGATAAATCGTCGACTGGCTGACATGAAAGTGATCTGCCAAGATTCCCGCATCGATCTTTTCGGTCATATGTTCATTGATATAGCGGACAATATTGCTGACGATCGTCTCGTGTTTTGTCTTTTGCCCTTTTATTTTCTGCTTATATTTTGCCAAGATACTAAGCAGTCTGTACTGATCAGACAGATTTTTCAGACACTCTTCATGTGCCATCCCACTATTGATCATCACAAAATCTCCCTTTTCCACACTTCTCCTTTTGATGAATCACGTTTCAACAAACTATCCTATAAAAGAATTTTACATATTTTCATCCTATATTTCAAGCATTTTGCGACTATATTGGAATATATTGCGTGTATCCTGCAAGTTTTTTGCAGGATACGCAACTATGATAGAAGCATCAGATACGATCAAAAAAGGAGTTTACTTTTATGGAAGCAAAACGGATCACAAGTTTCGCTGTGGACGGCGAAGCAGTTAATTTTGTTTGCATTTCTTCTATGCTTTTATATCTATCTGCCTTCCATCTGCATAACGCAGCGTAACCGCTGGATATTCATCACTGTTTTCATGTAATAAATCCAACATGCCATCATGCCCCGGATAAATATATCTGGCATTCTCCTTAATCCGTTGTATGGATTTCCTGCTTTGCTCCAAATTCTGGCTCATCAAGGGAATATTCTTCCATAATTCATAGCGGTTTTTCATGGCATCCGAACATAGAATCGTCTCTGCTCCACAGCGCAGACCGATGAGTCCCGGTGTGTGTCCCGGCAATTCCATGACAGACACCTCCTCTGAGATGATATCTCCTTCTTTTACAAAACGCAGATTTCCTCTTTTCTCCAAATACGCCAGCGTCTGGATGCTATGCCACTCATCCGGCGTTTGATTTGCACTCTCCCACTCGATCTTATTAAGCAGAATTTCTGCATCGGAAAACAGCGGTAGGTTCCCAACATGATCAAAATGCAGATGACTGATGACCACGTGCGTGATATCTTCCGGCTTCATCCCTGCCTTTTCCAATGCTTCTTTTAATTGCAAAGCGCATCCTTTTGATCCGCAGTCATACAGTATGTTTTTCTCGTCATCACACGCTATCAGAACAACCGTACTGTAACCGACAATTCCATATTCGGTCATAAAGGGCTTACCTTCCAATAAGGTCTTTACTTTCATCTTGTCACCCCCTATCCGATCAAAGCAACCCAGAAGTCATTGACATTCGTTCCGGTAGGTCCTGTCATTACCAAACCTTCAATGGCCTGTAGTCCGTGATAGCAATCATTATCCTGTAAAATCTTTTCGTAAGACAATCCTGCGTTCTTTAAGGCTTCATAAGAATCTCCATCCACATAGCCGCCTGCTGCATCTGTCGGACCATCCGTTCCGTCGGAGCCTACAGAAAAGATTGCCATATTCTGCTGTCCGGCGATAACTTTCATCGCTGAAAAAGCAAGTTCCTGATTCCGCCCACCTTTTCCTTTGCCACGCAAATGTACGACAGTCTCTCCTCCGGCAATCAGTGCCATCTTTTTCTTCCCCGCATCGTCATGTTCCCTCAGACACAGCTGCGCCAGATTCCAGCCAACCTCTCTTGCCTCTGCCGTCACATCTTCCGCTAAGATTCTCGGCTCATACCCCAGTTCTTTACAGGCTTTGTATGCCGCCTTGCACAACTGACGTACACTGCCAATAATCTGCGTATGGACATTATGCAGTTCTTTGGGGGTTTCATCCGCCAGACACTTTTCTGCCGCCGCGCTCAGTCGTAATTTGTATTTTTTTGCAATTTTTCCTGCATCCTCACAGGTAGACGCATCCGGATATGCAGGACCGGATGCGATCATATCCATAGGATCTCCCACAATATCTGACAAAACGACGGCTTCTACCATTGCCGGCATACACGCCAACGCAAATCTGCCACCCTTTACCTCCGAAAGACGCTTTCGAATAGTATTCATCTCTACGATATCAGCCCCGCTTGCAAGCAGTTGCTCTGTGATATCCGCCAATTCTTCCCCTGATATTTTGGGTTTTTCAAACAGGGCACTACCGCCTCCGGAAACAAGAAACAATACCATATCTTCCGCGGTCAGATCTTTTACCATGGAAAGGACCTCTTTTGTGCCTTTAAAACTATTTTCATCCGGCACCGGATGTCCTGCTTCTACACAAAGCATACGCGGTAGTTGCCCCATAACATGATGATACTTTGTTAGAACCACACCTTTTTCATAGCGAATTCCATTTTCCTGCAAATAGGAAACTGCAGCCTTTGCCATCTGCCATCCGGCTTTCCCGATTGCTACAATATAAACATGCTCTGAGAACACAATGTTACTCAGAGCACGTCTTACTGCAGCATCAGGTTGAACGGATGCTATCGCCTCTTCTATGATCTGTTTAGCATCCTGTCTCAATTCCTGATTCATTCTCTATATCTCCTATCTTTATCTTCCAATCTGGCTACCTGTCAGATATTCATAATATTGTGCAATGGCACTATGGTCTTTCTGACCGCCCTCATGGTTGTGCAACCACTGCAGAATCTCCTGCACTTCTGCGGTCATAGGTACTGGTGCTCCAACCGTATGGGCGCAGTCCAGGGCATTGTTGAGATCTTTGATGTGCAAATCGATCTTAAATCCCGGCTTGTCATTTCCAGCGATCATCATTGGTGCTTTTGCATCCATAACCGTGGAACCTGCCAGACCACCACGAATTGCCTGAAAGACAAGTTCCGGATCCACACCTGCCTTTTGTGCCAATGTAAGTGCCTCAGCCAAAGCCTGGATATTGCATGCCACAATAATCTGGTTTGCCAGTTTTGTCGTATTTCCGGCTCCTACCTCTCCACATCTTACCACGGAAGAACCCATGCTTTCAAGAAGCGGACGGTAGGTCTCTACCAGTTCTTCTTTTCCACCGACCATAAAACTCAGGCTACCGTCGATTGCCTTCGGTTCCCCTCCGGAAACCGGTGCATCCAACATGTCAATATTTTTTGCCTCCAATACGGCTGCGATCTCCTTGCTTGCCACCGGATTAATGGAACTCATGTCAATAAAGGCAGAACCCTCCTTCATATAAGATGCCACGCCTGTCTCACCCAGCATGACTTCCTTGACCTGCGGGGAATTTGGCAACATGGTCATCACAACATCACACTGCATTCCGATTTCTTCATAAGTAGCGGACTTTGCGCCACACGCTTCCAACTCATCTAAGACATCCTGGTGTCTGCCATTGACTAAAACATCCGTATAACCTCCTTTGATGATATTTTTTACCATAGGTTTTCCCATAATACCTAAACCAATAAATCCGATTTTCATCTTAATATACCTCTTACACCTTTCCTATTTTCTTTTTTCTTTCTTCATCTCTGCGATGTTTTCCTGAATCTGTGCCATGCGGTCATAATCCAATTCATAGAACCTCATGGCAACAATATTGCAAAGCCATCCAATGATCGGCATACCATAGGTCAAAAGAACAGTTACCCAGAAGATCGGCCAGGTTGCTTTGTCCCCCATCTGTGGCATAGTCGTTGTATAACCAATGGCAGCCACAGCCATTGCTGCAATCGTAGCACCAAAAGAAGCAATCACTTTCTCTGTCAAAGAGTAAACTGCTCCAACCGTTCCCGGCATATAGTTTCCGGAACGCTCCAACTCGTAGTCAATAACGTCGGCACGCATCATACCTTCTGCAACATTTAGGATCATCTTAGATGCATTGACACCCATGGTGAATACAACATAGAGCATCATGACCAGACCACCTTTTCCAATCTGAGACATACCTGTCGGTCCTAAATAAAGCAAAAAAGCAAAGATAGCCAGATTAATAACAATGTTCACTGCTGACCATACTTTTGTGGCAATCTTAACCCCCTTCTTTGCGATATAAACTCCGCCCAGAAATACAAACACAAAACTGATAATGGTTCCTGCATTAGTAATCATGGTTGCTGCCTGATAATTGGCGATCAAGATGCCATTTAACATGGTAATTACAATGGTCTGTGTTGCGCTGTTAGATGCAATCTTATCTGTGATACCGGTGACCAGATAACAACGCATTGGCACATTTTCTTTAAAGATGCTCACAATTTCCTTCATACCAACCTTGGTCTGTTTTCCGCCCATGGCAACCATTTTTCCAAGAATCTCCGGTGTATCGATACGTCTTAACCCAACAAAGGAAAACATAACAAATACAAATGCAATAGCAATAAAGATCAAGCATGCCTCACTCAGACTTTCCACATTATACTGGTTATCATATTTTGGCAGTACAGCAAACGCTAAAATTGTATTCGTAAGGATTGGTCCAATGTACTGATATACTGTGGTAACAAAAGTTACAAAAGGACGCTGCTTCGGATCATTTGTAAGAGCAGAACTAATGGTTGATGCACCACCAATGGACATGATGGTATAACCAATCACAAAAAGGGCATATACCAGACAAAATACAACAATACCTGCCACGCCACTAAACTTGCCAGCCAAAATGCGGAACATCAAAAGTGCTGCCAATGAACATGTTCCCCATCCAATCAAGAGGAAAAGCCTGATCTTTCCGATATGTTTAAAAACCGGCAATCGATCATAAATAACTGCAACAATCGGATCAGTGACACCATCAAAGATAGTCTTTGCCTGAATGATGATACCCGTGACTGCGACTGCAATACCAAAACCAGCATTCATGGCATAAGATGCATACATCATTAATACATAAAATGCCATCTTCGCCGCACTTGTTCCTCCTGCTAAAATCATTTCCCATGGTTTTGCGGTACGATACTTTGGATCGTTGCTTCCAAACATCCCCGCAAAGATTTTTTTCAAATTCATAAGAACCCTCCTTCATATATACGGATTGCTTCATACACCTTCAGGCAATCCAATTGTATCTTGCTTTCTGTAACTTTGACCTGACCACCATTTAATGCTTCCACCCGTGCTCCTGACGGAACAGATAGATGAAGCTGAATATCATAGATTGGCAAGGCTTTTGCATAATTATCTTTTCCAAAGGAGCCGGACAGATTTATCAGATGAATCATCTGCTCTTTCTCTTTATTGGTCACAACCACCTCACACATAGGTGTCAGGTTTGGTGCGATACTTCTTACTCCGGCAATATGCTCCAAGACATCCTCTAGAAAAATATAAGAGTTTTCATAGCCATACTGATAATAAAAAGTTCCAATGGCAAATGGGATATGTACCGTCTTTCCCTGACCATAGTCTCTTTCATAGATGCCAGCAATATCACTTTCTTCCTTGGAATAGCAGATCTCCGGCGGTCCAAACGGCTGATCTGGCACTAGTTGTAAATAGGTCTTAGCATCTACCTTGGCATTTCCCACGACGACATACTGCCCCGGAACAATACAATCGATCTGACTTTTCCGACATTGCTTCCACACATTTGTTTCATCCAAAAGGAATATCGCGGATTGCAAAGTTTTCTTTTCCACAATCTCGTCCGCGCCAAGGCTTTCCAATCCAAAGGTCTTTCTTGGCATACGTCTTTCGTTGGCAGTTGCCGTCATACCACTGGCAATCAGCCTGCCTCCCGACTCTACAAAAGCATCGAGCATGGCACATTGGCTATCCGATATGGCATTTACATCCGCTAAGATGACCGCATCATAACGTTGTAATAAATCTTCTGAAACCTCTGCGATCTTTTGTTCATCAAAGGGAATATGTAACTGGCTCAGTGCCTGCACCCAGCCATCAGCCTCGGGATCATTTCTTCCCATCAAAGGTTTTTCGATCAAAAGTGTTCGGGCTGCGGATTCCTGCCCCTGTAAGATTTCCTGATGCTTTGCAAAGAAATCAAATGCCTTAACAGATGCTACAAGACCTGATCTGTCTTTACTTTTTGCCAGTGTACCAAGTAAATAGACGCTGGTAGATCCCGCATATGCCAGATTCTGCCACTGACGAATTTCCAAAAGCCCTCGGGAAATACTGCTGTGGCGATAACGAAATGCCATGTAAATCGCCGATGCATCATCCACAACCTTGGCGCGCTCCGGCCCTGCAATTCTTCTTGCATTTGCAGAGGCATCATAGATCCATGGTAAATGATCTACATCCTGATTACATTCTGTCCGAAAATAATCAAAGCCATTGATGGCTATATTCTCGTTAATCGCCTTGACGCGATCATACATTTTCTTCTTCTGCTTTTTGCTGCAGGCTCCAATAAATGCCATATATTTTCCAAAAGCAGGATCTTTCGGATTATTCTGATCCGGAATTTCCATAGAAAACTGCTCTTTGAATAATTCTGTACAGTTTCTACAATGACACGGCTCATGCACCTTGAGATCATAGTCCACAACAAATGTAGAACTCATATTGCAATACAATCCGTCAAAATCGTACTTGGAAAATAATTCTTCTAAGATCTCATATAGATATTCCTGTTGGTATGGGCCATTGATGCAGGTCTGCACATAACCGTTATAGCTCAGCGGCTGTCCATTGGCTTGTCGGTATGCCCAATCCGGATGTTCTTCATATAAGGCTTCATCAACCTTGGAAAAATCACATCTAGCAATGACCTTGATTCCTGCCTTATGACATTCTTCTATGACTTCCTGCAAAGAATCTCCTGTTAAATAAGCACTTTGCTTTTGCCCGGTTAACCCCGTCGGATAACTGGCAATGATGCCGGCTGCATTTAAGGTAACCAACGTAGCATGGTATTTTTCCAAATCCTCTACATATGTTTTAGCATCCATATCTGCCATATCAATTTCCCGCAGATTGGTCTGTACCATACGCCATGGATAAGATTCCCACCACTTTGTAGGCTTCATTTGTCTCACCTCCTCTATGAGTTGCCCTCATTATAAGTAGACCTTTTCATTCTGCATATATCTGTTTTCGTCTTTAAATATCTTCTTTCGCCATATATTTACATATGATATAATATGGATATATTTTATAGATTTTAGATATAACTTTTTTTTACAACCTAGCTATAATACAAACTGTCTTATTATTGATGATTATAGAAAGGGATTTGCAGAATGAACGAAATCAAAAAAGTTGTATCTACCTTATGGTACGACAAGGAAAACTACCATAGACTCCGCAATGTTTTCCCATCTGCGGAATTTGTATATGTAGATTTCTATGACAAAGAAAAATTAGCCGAGGAGGCAAAAGATGCCGATGTAGCATTAGTTCTAGGGGATGTTCCGGATTGTCTTTTGGGAGATAACACTCTAAAATGGATTGCCTGCGATCACGCTGGCTTAAATGGTTCTGCCCGCCCGGAAGTTTTTGCAAAAAATATTTTTGTGACCGGTGCTGCTGGAAGAAGTGCTCCGGTTCTGGCAGAACACTGCATCTATTTTATGATGCAATACTGCTACCATACAAAGGAACTTCTCGCCGCGCAGGAAAAAGGCCAATGGGGCGTGGTGGGTTCTAACACCTGGAAAGGACTTTATGGCAGGAAGGTCGGCATCATCGGCATGGGCAATAACGGACGTATGCTTGCCGAACGCCTTCATGTTTTTGGCATGGAAATTTACGCCTATGATAAATTTCCCATCAAGGGATTTGACTATATCTCCCACAAGTATGCGGGTATAAATGGAGACTCTTTGGATCCTATCCTTTCGGAGTGCGACTTTATTGTACTGACACTGGCACTAACCGATGAAACCTATCATATGTTTGATGCCAATGCCTTTGCCAAGATGAAGTCCGATTCCTTCCTTGTCAATATGGCACGCGGTGGTATCGTAGATACCAAGGCTTTGACAGATGCCTTACAGGCAAATCAGATTGGCGGTGCAGGCCTTGATGTAATCGAGGAAGAACCCTTCCCATCCAATCATCCGCTTTGGACCATGCCAACAGTCTACATCACTCCACATATGACACCACAGGTGCCAAATCGTGCTGGAAGAAGTATTGAAATCATCCGCGAAAATGCCAGACGTTTTCTTGCTGGAGAACCAATGTTAAATCTGTTAAAGGAAACAGACGCTTTTCAGGCATCAGATACTCCAAGCGGCTGGGCAAAACTGACCCAGTCCAATATGTCCAAGGAAGAAATCGCCAAGATACCACTGGAAAAATTCCTAGGAAAACGTGACTGGATCGATCCTAACGAATGGAATTATTTAGACTAAAATAGGAGCGTAGAACTATGGAAGAACTCGTTTTACAAAACACACTGACCGATGCCGATATCCAAAGCCGGCTTTCTCTCTTACTTGATTTATTGCAATGCAATGAAAAGATGTTTTTATGGCAATATGATACGGACGGCAAGTGCCTGAAAACGAATTCTTCCATTTCCGTCTATGATACCATGTTTCTACATACTAAGGATTTCTATGAAATCCTTGCTTTTGGTCAGGAAAACGATAGACCCCTAACCATTACCTCCAGTATTGGTATGATGTGGGCTGTCGTTTTCCAGAAAGACCTCTCTCATCAGATCATGCGCCTGCATGTAATCGGGCCTATCTTTACTTCCATGCTTCCAGATGACACGATTGCGCTTTTGCAAAAGCGCCCCGACATACGCCAACATTGGAAACCAAAGTTATACGATTATCTCCACAATGTTCCGGTAGTTACGACCAGCAATTTTATCAAGTACACCTTAATGCTGCATTTCTGTGTTACCAATCAGCATTTAAAACCTTCTGATATTACCTACGCAGATTTTACCTATGATAATCTTATCAGCACATCCAACCGTCCTTTGGATTATGCCGCCTATTGGACAAGAGAAAATGCCATGATTGATATCATCCGTACCGGGGATATCTATCGCAAACCGACCCTGGCACCGGCAGCAACCCAATTAAGCGGAATGCAGCCTAAAACAGCACAGGAATTAGAGCGAGCGCGGCAACATTCCATTATGTTTATCGGTTTATGTATCCGTGCCGCAATTGAGGGCGGAATTTCTCCGGATTCTGCCTATCTGCGTGGCAATATTTATCTCAATAATCTGGAGTGTGCAAAATCCTATGGCGATATGATTGCCTCGACACAATTAGCCTTTGACGACTTTTTGTTTATGGTGCACAATCATTTACAAATCAACCACTATTCCGAGTCTGTACGTTCCTGCATCGACTACATGGAAACACATACAGATGAAGATGTAAGTCTGGACACATTGGCAGCAAAGGTGGGCTATGCACCTTATTATCTGACACGGAAATTTAAGCAGGAAGTTGGCATCACAATTGGTGCCTACTTCAAGAAAGCCCGTATACATAGAGCCGCCTATTTACTTGTTTCCAGTAAGATGGATATTCAGGAGATTTCTGACACCTTGCACTTTGGGAATCGTAATTTTTTTTCCCGCGCTTTCAAGGAAGAGATAGGGGTAACTCCAGGCGAGTTTCGGAGACAGCACATCAGACATTAAGAAAATATAGGAATCTTCTGTCTACGACAAACAACAATCACAGCGATATTTCTGAAGCACTACACGATTATGTAACACATAATTTATACGGGCAACAGGGCTTCATACAAAAAAGACCCAGACATTTATGTCTGAGTCTTTTTGTATAATAGTACGGGCAACAGGACTTGAACCTGCACGGTCTCCCACTAGAACCTAAATCTAGCGCGTCTGCCAATTCCGCCACGCCCGCACATGTAACTTGCTATCGCAGTTACTAAACTAGATTATCATATTACGTTTCAATTAGCAAGCCAAAATCAGTAATTGGCATCAAATCGTTTTGCCCGCTCAGCCATCAGAATCCTCACGCTCCTTTCTTCCAGGAATGGTCTGCATACCAAACATTGCTAACGTATGATTCACCAATATTATTCATAAAAAAAAATACACCCTTTCGGGTGTATTTTATTTTGCATATGATGTTGTTTCCACCAGTTTCCCAACGACTAGAAAACGTCGATCACTTTGACTGCCGATGCAGGTCGACAGAACCAGAAGCTTGTCCTCTGCCGTTACTTCCACGCCTTCTCTGACATGGGTAATGCTTCGCCCTTCTTCTGCACATGATTTCAGTGAATCCAAAAACTGCTGCACACCATCTGTTGATTTCAGATCAAACATGGCTGGAATATAATTATCATTGTAATTATATACGCCAAAAATCTGATACGTATAGAGTGCATCTGCTGTTTCAAATGTCATGGTCTCATTTTGCTGAAAAAATGTCTCCTCATCAAACAAATGCAAGGAACCAAACATGGTATCCGCACGCATATCGTGACCATACAATATCGTAATGCCATCCGTCATGTCTTGACTGTTGCACTGATTGCTGTAAATCGCTCCTGCAATCGTCTGCACATGGTTGATATCGTGATTCAGATAATAATTATCTTCTTCTGTCTGCAAAACCGGATAATCCACAATGGTGTTTGGCACATTGACCCAGCCGTACACATCTTCATTCTGTTCCTTCAAAGACGCGAAATCATGAAGCGGTGTTGCCACAGGTTCTTCTTTCTTTTCTTTTGGTTTGTTCTCTTTATCGCGCATTTTGGCATATTCTGCTTCCGCAAGGTCATTTTTGTATTGTTGATACATGTATCCACCAAAAAGCAATACCGCCGCAACCAAAATAATGATGCTAACCACTCGTAAAAAGCGTACCTGCTTTGCATGATCCTTTTTTTCTTTTGTCATTCTGTCATCACTCCTTGTGGCAAAAGGAACGTCCCTAACGTACGTTCTCCAAAACTGTCTTCGCCTCTGTAAGATAGTCATTCTCTACTGCGTAGATTTCACCTGCGTCTGCTGCCTTTGCAAATTTCTGATCCATTGGAAGTTTGCCAAGGACAGAAATACCGAGTTCTTTTGCGACATCCTCAATATGACTATCACCATAAATATGAATCTCTTCATCGCAGTTTGGACATTTTACATAGCTGTAGTTTTCAACAACACCAAGTACCGGAACGTCCATCATTCCTGCCATGTTGTAAGCTTTCTTTACAATCATCTGTACCAATTCCTGTGGAGATGTCACAATCACGATACCATCTACCGGAAGCGACTGGAATACCGTAAGTGGAACATCACCTGTTCCAGGTGGCATATCAACAAACAGATAATCCACATCGCCCCACTGTACATCTGTCCAGAACTGCTTTACTGCACCTGCAATAACAGGTCCTCTCCAGATTACCGGCTGTTCTTCATCCTCTAAAAGAAGATTGATAGACATAATCTTTGTTCCATCTTCTGCTTCGATTGGGAATGTACCATTATCATCACCAATGGCCGGGCCGTGTACACCGAACATCTTTGGAATTGATGGACCTGTGATATCTGCATCCAAAATTCCTACCTTATATCCGGCTTTTGCCATCATAGATGCCAGTGAAGATGTCACAAAAGATTTACCTACGCCACCTTTACCACTGACAATACCAATCACATGTTTAATACGTGCATTTGGGTTTGTTTCAACCTCAAATGGATTTTTTTTGTTTGCTGATGCACAGCCGGCACAGCTTTCTTTTGAACAAGTAGATGCACTAGCGCATCCTTTCTTTTCTTCTGCCATAATATTAATTTCCTCCCTTTTATACGCGTTTTTGCTTATTATCCATAATTGCTTTTAAAGACTCTGTATACGGAGCTCGTGCAACCCCATATTCTGTCACAATGCCTGCGATTAATTCATGGTCTGTCACATCGAATGCCGGATTAAAGATTTTAACATTTTCCGGTGCCATACGCTTTTCATACCACATTTCTGCAATTTCTTCCGGTTTACGTTCTTCAATGACAATATCATCTCCCGTGGCGGTTGCCATATCAATCGTAGATGTCGGTGCACAAATATATACTGGAACATTGTACTGCTTAGCTACAGCGGCAACAACAGATGTACCAATTTTATTTGCTGTGTCACCGTTGGCTGCGACACGGTCACATCCTACAAATACAGCATTCACCCAGCCGTTTTTCATAACCATTGCTGACATATTATCACAAATCAGTGTTGTATCCACACCAGATTCCTGCAATTCAAATGCAGTCAATCGTGCCCCTTGTAAAAGAGGTCTTGTTTCATCGCAAAATACATGTAAATGATAATCATTTTCTTCTGCCAGATAAATTGGTGCCGTTGCCGTACCATAACGTACTGCGGCAAGTTTTCCTGCATTACAGTGTGTCAGGATGCCATCGCCCGGCGAAATCAGTTCCATACCATATTCACCAATCTTATGGCACACTTCAATATCCTCATTGCGGATTGTGATTGCCTCCTGATGCAACGCCTCTATGATTTGTGGCAATGCTTCTTCTTTATGTGTTACTACAACAGCTTCCATGCGCTTTAATGCCCATGACAGATTGACTGCCGTCGGTCGTGATGCATCAAGATATTCCTTATCTTTACAAAATGCATCATAAAATGCATCATATGTTTTTGCATCATATCGACATGACAACACATACATACCGATTGCAGCTGCAACACCGATTGCCGGCGCACCACGTACCTGTAACAAATAGATGGCGTCCCAGATTTCCTTTGCGGTTGTCAGAGATAACATCTCAATTGTTCCCGGTAATTTTGTCTGATCAATGATCACGAGAGCCTTGTTCGCCTCATCCAATGAGACTGTATCGATTTCTGTAATTTTTCCATCCATCTCATTTATCCCCCTATTATTTTCAACACCTATATTGTACTGAATTTACTCGGAATATACAAATGTGTTCCTCGGAAAGTGCAAGTTTGTGCCACTCATAAATTTCTAAGTACTCTAGTGCAGATGCAGACGCAAAGACGAGCCGGTCACCTGACCGACTCGTCTTTTTGAAAATAAGAAATGATGGGAAAGCAATTATTATGCTAACTCAGCCTTTAAAGCTTCTGTTAAAGCTGGAACGATCTTCTTGAGATCTCCAACAATACCATAGTCAGCAACATCAAAGATTGGAGCATCTGCATCTTTATTGATTGCAATAATGATGTCAGATTCTTCCATACCGGCAACGTGCTGGATTGCTCCAGAGATACCGATTGCAAAATATACATTAGGACGAACTGTCTTTCCTGTCTGTCCTACCTGATAATCCTGTGCCAACCAGCCGTTTTCAACAACAGCACGTGAACAAGATACCATTCCACCAAGAACATTTGCTAAATCTTTCAACATCTGGAAATTTTCAGCACTACCAACACCACGTCCACCAGATACTAAGATCTTTGCGTCCATGATATTTTCAACAGTACCAACTGCCTTTACAATTTCCTGAATTTCAACATATTTGTTGTTCTTTGTAAATCCAGGATTGTAGTTGATTACTTCTGCCTTTGCACCCTTAACTGGTGTAATCTTCTGCATAACACCAGGACGAACCGTTGCCATCTGAGGACGGTGATCTGGACAAGCAATTGTTGCGATTGTGTTTCCACCAAATGCAGGTCTTGTCATAAGTAACTGACCATGCTTTTGTGTATCTTCTTTTCCTTCTGGAACAGTAAGTGGGAAATCACCAATCTCAAGTACTGTACAGTCTGCTGTAAGACCTGTCTTAACTCTTGCTGAAACAGTTGGTCCTAAGTCACGTCCGATAGCTGTAGCACCAACTAACATGATGTCTGGCTTATACTCATTGATTACAGAAGCAAGTGCATGTGCATATGGTTCTGTTCTGTATGTTTCAAGTTCCGGATCATCTACAACGATTACTCTGTCTGCACCATACTCAGCCAAAGAATCTACAAGATTACCTACGTTATGTCCTAAAAGAACAGCTGTAACATCTGTTCCCAAATCTGCAGCAAGTTCCTTTGCCTTTCCGATCAATTCGAAGGCAATGGAACTAATTTCATTATCTACCTGCTGTGCGTAGATATATACGCCCTTATATTCTTCTAATGCCATTTTATTCACCGTTTTCCTTCCAAATTAGATTACATGTTTTTCTTTTAATTTGTCCATGATATAAGATACAGATTCGGTTGGGTCTAATGTAACCTTTTCACCTGCACCCTTACGTACCTTATCAGATGCCTTAGCGATCTTTGTCGGAGATCCCTTTAATCCGAGATCAGAATCGTCAACATCCTTTAAGTCTGCACGGCCCCATACGGTTACTTCTTTGTCATATGCGTCAAAGATTCCGCCTGGTGTCATATATCTTGGTGTATTTAATTCAGAAAGAGCGGTTACCAGACAAGGCATCTGAGCCTTAATCATATGGTATCTGTCTTCATACTGACGCTTAACGATAACAGAATCACCTTCTACCTTAAGATCCTCTGCATAAGAGATTACCGGAATACCAAGATGCTCTGCGATCTGTGGTCCAACCTGTGCAGTATCTCCATCAATAGCCTGACGACCTGTGATGATAAGATCATAATCAATATTTCTAAGTGCTCCTGCAATTGTTGTTGATGTTGCCCATGTATCAGCTCCACCAAGTACTCTATCTGTAACAAGAACTGCGTTATCAGCGCCCATTGCCATAGCCTCGCGAAGTACATCATCTGCCTTAGGAAGACCCATGGTAAGAACGGTTACTTCTGCACCGATTTCATCTTTGATTCGAAGTGCTGCCTCTAATCCGGCTTTGTCATCCGGGTTCATAATAGCAAGCATTGCTGCTCTATCAAGTGTTCCGTCTGGGTTAAACTTAACGCCACCCTTTGTGTCAGGAACCTGTTTAATACATACTACGATTTTCATGTATCTATTTCCTCCTATTCCTATTTCAGTAATGCACCAGAGATAACCATACGCTGAACTTCTGAAGTTCCTTCGTAGATTTCAGTGATCTTAGCATCTCTCATCATACGCTCTACGTCATATTCACGGATATATCCATATCCACCAAAGAGTTGAACAACTTCTGTTGTAACAGCCATTGCTGTCTCAGCAGCAAAAAGCTTAGCCTTAGCAGCTTCTACAGAGTATACCTTCTGGTTTGCCTTTGCCATAGCAGCCTTGTAAACAAGAAGCTGTGCAGCTTCTACACGTGTTGCCATATCAGCAAGCTTGAACTGTGTATTCTGCTGCTGTGCGATAGAACGACCAAACTGCTTTCTTTCTTTTGTATAAGCAATAGCGCGGTCTAATGCACCTTCTGCAATACCAAGAGCCTGTGCAGCGATACCAATACGTCCACCATCCAATGTATGCATAGCGATTGGGAATCCCTTTCCTTCTGGTCCAAGTAATGCATCCTTAGGAATTCTGCAGTCTTCAAAAATAAGTTCATATGTTGATGAACCACGGATACCCATCTTCTTTTCCTTTGTTCCAAAGGAGAATCCAGGTGCTCCCTTTTCTACGATAAATGCAGAGAAGTTCTTCTTCTTTCTGCCTCTCTTGTCTTCTGTAACACTTGTAATAGCAATAACGATATAAACGTCAGCAACTTTACCATTGGTAATGAAGCACTTAGAACCGTTTAATACCCACTCGTCACCGTCAAGAACAGCCTTTGTCTGAGCACCCTGTGCATCTGTACCAGCACCTGGTTCTGTAAGAGCGAATGCACCAAGTTTCTCACCTGTTGCAAGTGGTCTTACATATTTCTGCTTCTGCTCTTCTGTACCATATGTCATAATAGGGTCAATGCAAAGTGATGTATGTGCAGAAACAATAACACCTGTTGTAGCACAAACTTTTGACAACTCTTCCACACACATAACATATGTCAAAGGATCGCATCCCTGTCCGCCGTACTCCTTTGGTACAGGAATTCCCATAAATCCACTTTTTGCCATCTTTGCAACAGTCTCAGCAGGGAACTGCTCTGTCTCATCAACTTCCTGTGCAAGAGGTTTTACTTCTGTCTCAGCAAACTCTTTAAATAAAGTACGCGCCATTTCATGTTTTTTATCTAAACCGAAATCCATGCTCTTCGTTCCTCCGTTTTCATAAATAATATTAGATGATTGCCCCGCTTATTATGCGGGGCTTGAAATCTTTTCTTACTGTGCGTCTACTGGTGTCTTTGTACGATCTGGGTTATATACATAGAATCCCTTACCACTCTTTACACCAAGGTTGCCACCACGAACCATCTTGCGGATGAGTGGACATGCACGATACTTGCTATCGCCTGTTTCATTATAAAGAACATCCATAATTGCAAGGCAGATATCAAGGCCAATGAAATCACCTAACTCAAGAGGTCCCATTGGATGATTTGCGCCAAGCTTCATTGCTGTATCAATACCAGCGATATCAGATACACCTTCCATCTTGATGAAAGCAGCTTCGTTAATCATTGGGATCAAGATTCTGTTTACAACGAATCCTGCTGCTTCATTTACCTGTACAGGTGTCTTACCGATTTCTTCAGAAATCTTCTTGATTGCATCTACTGACTCAACAGGAGTATTTACACCTGCGATAACTTCGATTAATTTCATACGATCAGCTGGGTTGAAGAAATGCATACCAATCAGTGGACGTGTAAGTCCGTTGCCAATCTCTGTAATAGAAAGGCTTGATGTGTTAGATGCGAAGATACACTCTGGCTTAGCAATCTTGTCAAGCTCTGCAAATGTTGTCTTCTTAACGTTCATATCTTCGAAAGCTGCCTCTACGATCAAATCGCAGTCTTTGCAAAGGTCTTCCTTTAATCCAGGAGTAATCTTAGCAACGATAGCATCAACAGCTTCCTGTGTCAATTTTCCTTTTTCTACTAAACGAGCATAGCCTTTTTCGATCTTAGCCTTGCCGTTGTCAGCCCACTCCTGCTTAATATCGCAAAGTGCAACTTCATATCCATCAACCTGAGCAAATGCCTTTGCAATGCCCTGTCCCATTGTTCCTGCTCCAATAACACCAACCTTCATGTCAGCACCTCCATAAAATATACTTTTAAAAATTTATTCGTATTTTTCAACGATTGTTGAGCAACCCATGCCACCACCGATACAAAGTGTTGCAAGACCTCTCTTAGAATCTCTCTTCTGCATCTCATGTAATAATGTAACAAGGATACGACATCCAGAAGCTCCAACTGGATGACCAAGTGCAATCGCACCACCATTAACATTTACCTTGCTCATATCGAAGTTTAAGTCTCTAGCAACTGCAACAGACTGTGCTGCAAATGCTTCGTTTGCTTCGATCAAATCCATATCATCAATTGTAAGACCAGTCTTAGCAAGAACCTTTCTTGTAGAAGCAACAGGACCAACACCCATGATTTCTGGTTCAACACCACCGAGTGCTCCAGCTACCCATGTAGCCATTGGTGTAACACCAAGTTCTTTTGCTTTTTCTTCGCTCATAACAACGATTGCTGCTGCACCATCGTTAATACCAGAAGCGTTACCTGCTGTAACAAGTCCGCCTTCCTTACCTGAGCAGCAACGTAACTTAGAAAGTGACTCTGCTGTTGTTCCAGCTCTTGGCCCCTCATCTCTAACGAAGTCAACCATTTCCTTCTTAACCTTAACAGGTACAGGAACGATTTCGTCATCGAACTTACCTTCAGCGATAGCCTTTTCACACTTCTGCTGGCTGTTTGCTGAAAACTCATCAAGTTCTTCTCTTGTAAGACCATATTTATCACAAACATTTTCAGCTGTAATCATCATATGATAATGATTGAATGCATCTGTAAGAGCATCGTTAACCATTGTATCAATGATTGTAGCATTGTTCATACGATATCCAAAACGTGCTTTTGTCATAGCGTAAGGAGCCATTGACATATTCTCCATACCACCTGCTACTACGATATCAGCTTCGCCAGCCATAATCATAGTTGCTGCATCGTTAACACACTTAAGACCAGAACCACAAACTACGTTGATTGTGATTGCAGGAACTTCGATTGGAAGACCAGCCTTGATTGCTGCCTGACGTGCTACGTTCTGTCCCTGTGCAGCCTGGATAACACATCCCATCTTTACTTCGTCAACCATCTCTGGCTTAACACCTGCACGATTTAATGCTTCCTTAATAACGATAGCACCAAGATCTGCTGCTGGTGTATTGCTGAGTGCTCCCCCCATTTTACCGATTGCAGTACGACATGCACCTGCTAATACTACTTTCTTTCCCATGTTCTTTCTCCTTTTTATTTCTTATTTGCTGTTTCTCTTTTGTTTTGTTATTTTTTTAACAAGCAAAAACAAAAAAAAGAAAACAGCGTTTCCGCATGAAATGATAGTAACACAAAACTAATCTTCTTGCAAGCCAACTTTTTCACACTTATGATGCCAAAAATCAAATTGTCAGAATATTCACATGCTTTTTTACACATAATGTTTTTTTATGTTTCTTATCTTCGTTAAAAAAATGTCAATATTTGGGCATTGTGATATTTTGTGCTCTCCCAAAAGGTCTCTTTTTTTGTGCCAAATTGTGTCTATAGTGTAAACACTTTTCCTTTTTTTCAGAAATTTTTATTTTTAATTTTTTTATCCATTTGGTCGCACTATTATATGCCACAAATCGAGAATTTTTCAAGATTTGTGGCACATGTTTTGGTTTCATATTATGCTCCATTACAATATCTTACTTAAATGTTCTCATTACCAAATCCACATCCTTATTTTCCAATTCCTGTATAATATGCAGGTATGTCTTCTGCGTGGTTGTATACTGGCATGTCCCAAGCGCCTTGCCACACTCGCAATAGAAACTCCAGCAAACAGAAGCAATGATGCGTGAGTATGTCGAAGTCCATGCATGGAAATTTCTGATATTCCACAAGCCCTACAGTGTCTGGTCAGCACATCATTTGCTGTGGAAAGAGAACTGTTCCTTTCACCCCCATAACCATAAAAAGAACCAAAACAAGGCAATGCCCCATTTTGGTTCTTTCTTATTCTATCAATCTATTTAATTACAATTTCATTGCAACATCCCATGCTCCCCAGATTACTGTACGAAGATTTCCAACCTTCTTACAGTCACCAACGAGTGGTGCGTTGCCGCTGTTTGCAAGTGGTGCTGGAAGGTAACCCACAGACATGATTACATCATCTCCTTGAATTGCCTCTTTTGTTCCATCTTTGTGTTTGATGACTACACCATCTTCTGTGATGGAATCTACAGCTGTTTCCAGGTAAACCGGAACTTTATGTAATTTGAAGAATTCACGAAGGTATGAACTGTTTGCAAGACATACGCCAGGAATCGCAATCAGATCATTTTTCATTTCAATGATTGTTGGATTTTTACCCTGAAGATATAAGTCATAAGCAATTTCGCAACCAGTTAGTCCACCACCAACAATAATGACATTCTGTCCAACTTCTTTTTTCTTAAGCAGATAATCACAAGCTTCTGTGCTTCTTTCAATACCAGGAAGTTTATTGAATCTACGAGCCACAGAACCCGTTGCAATAACAACTTCGTCTGCTTCAATTTCATTCACATCCTTCACTTCTGTATTCAGCTTCACTTCCACATGCAGCTTAACCATTTCTCTGCGATACCACTCAATCAGGCTTCTGTCTTTTTCCTTAAAGCTTGGTGATGCTGCTGCAATAAAAATACCACCCAGACAATCAGATTTTTCATAAATAGTTGGCTTGTGGCCTCGCATTGCACAAACTCTGGCAACTTCCATTCCACCAATACCACCGCCAATAATAGCGATTTTTTTCGATTTTTTTGCAGGAACAATTTTGTATTTCTTACTCTGCATAGTTTCTGGATTGATTGCACATCTTGCCATATGAATTGCATCCGAAGGATCCTGATCGTTCGAAACGCCCTCATAATGTGCCATGGTAAAGCATCCATTATGACAGCAAATACAAGGCCGAATATCCTCTTCTTTGCCATTCATCATCTTTGTAACCCATTCGGTATCCGCCAAAAATTGTCTTGCCACGCCAATCGCATCCAACTTTCCTTCTGCAATGGATTTTGCCCCTACATATGGATCCATTCTACCAGCAGCTACAACCGGAATATCCACAAACTGTTTGATGTGTTCTACATCCGCAAGGTTACAGTTTTCTGGCATATACATTGGTGGATGACTCCAATACCAAGCATCGTAAGTACCATTATCGCAGTTGAGCATATCATAGCCTGCATCCTGTAAATATTTTGCAGCCTTTTCACTCTCAGCCATATCACGACCAGCTTCTACATAGTCTTCCCCTGGAAGTGCTCCCTCTCGGAATCCCTTCGTATAAGAAACAACAGAATAGCGAAGTGATACCGGATAATCCTTACCGCATTCCTTTTTGATTGCTTGTACGATTTCTACTGGGAAACGATATCTGTTTTCAAAAGATCCACCATATTCATCGGTTCTTTGATTGGTGTATTTCATGGTAAACTGATCTATAAGATATCCCTCATGTACCGCATGAATTTCCACGCCATCTACGCCTGCTTCCTGACACATTTTTGCAGTCTTTGCAAAAGCTTCTACCATCTCATGAATTTCTTCCACCGTAAGTGGACGGGATGGCACACAATCACTCCAACGGTTCGGTGTTGCTGAAGCACTCGCACAAATTCTCTCAACGTCAAAAATCGGTTTGCTGAGCACTTTTAAAAATGGATTATTTACCATCTTTTCCATTGTGCTATTTACAGAAAATGCACGGCCCATACCTGCTGTCAACTGAATGAACATTTTTGTATCTGTTTTGTGCAATTCATCCATAAATTCCTTTAACTGCTTAAATGCGTGCTTTGCATTATAAAGCCAGCCACCACCAAGCATATTTCGAATCGGCGCAATTCCCGGAAGGATTAATCCAGCGTTATTCTGCGCCTTTTCCATCAAAAAGTTGGCGGCTTCTTTGTCAAAATGGTGTGGTTCCATCCATCCAAAAATAGAGGTACCACCCATAGATGTCATCACAATTCTATTCTTTATTTCACAATTACCTATTTTCCATGGTGTAAATAGGACGTCTAACTCTTTATCCATTTCCTTATTCATTATTACCTTCTCCTTAAACTATTCTTTTTTATTTGCAGCAAAATGCAGTTCCCGTAAAGCTTCAATATCATCACAAATGGTCTGGAGTGGACATACCTCGCAGTCCAGAATCACATTTTTCAAAATATGGTCAAATGCTTCCGTCACCTCATTTACCTTTTTCGATACCCCGACCAAATCCTTCACGAAATCATAGTCTCCCACAATAAAATATACCTGCACATGGTTCACTCCCGGCAGCTTTTTATAGTGGTCGATATAAATATTTCCAAGCGTTTCAAAGGTCAAACCTTGTTTTATTGCCTTCTTACTAACACGTATATTTTCCTTATTTTCAAAACTGGAAGACAAAATCATATAACCCTCTGGGATAATTTTGTATCTTTCGTAATCCAATTTTCGAACACCGATATACGCCTTATTGGGATCTTCAATATCATCGATTTGAAACAATGTCACCCGGGAAAAATTGGTATTCTTTTTGATATTTTGTAAATCATCACCAAGTAAAAATATTCTATCTTCGCCGATGAGCGCATCATCGCTCGTTGGCACATGGTAGACGATATTGTCCTTAAAGCGATCCCCCAGCTCAAAAGATACCTCTTTTCCCATTAGAAACTCATTTGCCTGAAGCATATTCCAATCGTAATCCCTTACCTTTAATTCGGTAAAATTCTGTTTCTGCAAAATGCTTACGGTTTCTTTTATTAAATTATCATATACATTCATACATTAAATCTTTTCATTCTTCTCTTTGTTATCATGATATTTTGATAGCTGGTCATATACTTTTTCAATCATTTTTCCATCACCGTTTGTGATAAAAACGAGAAACAGCAGACCAAAAATACACGCTAGCACAATGAGTACAATAAAATACCAAGCCATCTATTTTCTCTCCTTCTACGATTCCTTTGTTTGATCTATGGCTATTACCATGTCATATCATCTTCATAATCCACAAGGGTCGGATCTAACGGTTCTTCTCTGAAAACATTCACCATATATTTATTAAATGCCTCACGCATTTCACGCTTCGAAACCGTACGTGCGTCCATAAGATCGTGTGGAATCCAGATTAAATGAATGCCTCTTTCTCTCGCTTGTTCCTCAAACATACCATGTAAACCACCCACATTTTTGCAGGATACATGGTCATACATAATGACAACATTTGCATTAAACTTTTCGCACATTCTCCAGCATTCATCCAAAGAGTTGACATATCCTCCATTCGTATGTGAACGCATCATCATCTTTTCATAAAGGATAGCCAGATCCACCATTGCTGCGTCTTTATCACCGATATGAATAAAATGATGCGCCAGCATACATTCCATATCAACCATAGCTTTTACGCCCCAACAGTGTGTTGTCCAATAAGAAAATTGCGTATAGTAATGTGCAGGACATGCCCACACAATTGCGCGATATTTCGGCTTGTTTGCATCGTTCTTTTTATCTTCTTCATACCCTTTTTTCATCATGGCATCTACTTTGAGATCCGTTTTTAAGAAATTCGGATCCAGGCAGCCTGCTCCCATGAACTCATATTCACGGTATAAAGCCATTGCACCATTGCATACTTGTGGATAATCGGTACAGTTAATATCCCATTTGTTCAGCATACATTGCGACATCTGGTTAAACATTTCGCTCTTTTCCCAGAATGCATCCCAGTCCCATTTTACATTGTAATTTTCTTCGATAAACTGGATTGCCTTCTTCAGATTTTTCACGGCATATTCCTGTACTTCCGGCTCTAAAAATCGCTGTGGTGGCGTAACCTGAAACTTCGGAATGTCTTTGAGCAATCTCGCCATAAAGCTTATTTCACCAATAGAACCGTCACATGGCATCGTCGAAGTAATAAATGTTTTTCCTACCATCGGATAATCATTTGCTACAGCCACACCAACTTCTGTTGCCGGGAATGGGCAAATATCTGCTGCCAGACCGAACTTTTCAATTGCATCAATATATGTCGGATTACTGTACTGGTCTATTTCAGATGGCATACCAACCGTCATCATAGCAATATCCATCCATTGCAATGTTGGGAATCCCGCCATGATGAATTTTGGAATCATCTCATCAAACATAACCGTCGTATCTCTCAGCTTTGCTGCTTTTTTAGAATTCGGTCTTAAATTTTTATCTCGTTCCAGAAACATGAGTACGTTATCGATAGAATTGCGCACGACCGTAAAGAAATATTCGTGTGTATAACGAAGTTCTTTGCCATATAAGCCAATCGTATGCTTATCAATCGTATTTGCCGCAGTCAGATAGGAAACCAGCCAACGATATCTCAACATCGCCTTCATCATCAAAATAGGATGTCTTCCAAGCTTAAATGCCATATAACCGTATAACTTCAGCCATCGTCCAAATTCATAGAAGGTATCCCGAAATCCCTTCCATTCTCTTCGCGTCATTGCCTTGCGATTTTTATCAAAAAAATCCCCCATGCCTTTTCCTGTTTTTGGATTATACATCACGCATCCCCCTTCCTCTGCTTTTTAGTTTTTTAAATTCTAAACTTTCCACAAAGGCTTGCACTCTTGTTCTCAACTGACCATTGGCACGGGAAATATAAGGACGGTCAATCGATAATACAGGAATACCATATTCCTCCGGCATAACATGGCTTGCCAAAGTTCTTTCAAACGACCAATAGGTACAGAACTTCATTTGCTCATATATAACACCATCTGCCTTGTACTCATCAAAAAGCTGTTTTACATGTTCCTTTCGATAGTCCAATTTGTGGTATGCGCAATTTCGCGGACATTCTGTCTCTTTTAAGTTTTGCCTGCAGATTTGTGTTAATGCATCCTCGTCATCTGTTAGTTGAATCTCGTTTCTACCTGGTATGGATCCGTAGCAAAAACGGTCAAATACGACCAATGCCCCACTTTCTTCTATCTGCTCGATACACATCGTATCATCAATTTCTGATCCAACAATACCCACTCTGGCTCTATACTTAGACACAGGATCCGGCTGACGCGTTTTCAGTTCTTCAAGTGTCTCCTCCAGATACGGTAAAATCATATCTTTTGGGCAAACAAAGCTGACGAGACAGATTTTATGAAATTCGCTTCCTGTAATGACTGGATTTAATTCTTTACGCAAATCGCCAATTTCACGAACTACTCTGCATACTTTGTTATATTTTTTTACCGCCTCACGGATTGCAGCATCTGAAACATCTACGCCGTATACTTCATGTAATGGCTGCAAAATTTTTCTTGTGACTTGTTCTTTTAAATGTTCTACACAATCCTCATCATCTGCATATGGAATATCCATATAGCATCTGACGAATTTCTCATGGTCATCATGCAAATGCAAAAGTTCCATGTTTTCCATTGCACGGTTCATCGGTTCGCATACATCGACGCCCAACAAACCGTCCAAAAAATTATAATTTCCCTCAATTGCTCTTTCTAATAAGGCTCTTGAATATTCACAGGCGCTGTTTGCCATATAGTATGTAGCAATCTCCACACTACCGGTATTTGGTGCACGCAATCGAACCGAAAAACAATCGCCCAAATTCATTAAAACTTCCGGAATATGATAGCAGGTATAACCCAAAGCCACTTTTCCATCCGCTTTTGCCTTTCGAATCAAATCATTTTGTGCATCTTCTAAAAGATGTTCAAAATAAATCATATGTTTTAAATCTTTCATAGCTCTGTTTCCTTTTACATAATTCCAAATTTTTTCAGTGCTTCATATGTTTCCTTCACACATACGTTATTGTCATCCATCAGCATAAAATCTTTTGCTGCCGCATCAAAGCGCGCAATCTCCTGGTCTGATTTTACAATGCCGATACATCGAAGACCATCCAAATCCACATTCTCTAGTAGTGTCTCATCTTCGATGCGATTAAAAATACAAGCAATTTCATCGTACTTAACCGCTTCACTAGCTACTTTTGAGATGGATTTGATCACCTCAATCCCTTTGTGACTTGCGTCCGATACCAGAAGTAAATGTGTAACTTCTTCAATGACGCGTCGGTTTACCTGCTCGATTCCCGCCTCGCAATCAATGACAATATAATCGAACTGGTTTCCAATTGTTTCAATCACACTTTTCAAATAAGAATTAATTCTGCAATAGCACCCCTTTGTTTCTGGACGGCCAATCGCCAAAAAGGCAAAATTGTCTTTTTCTACAATAGCTTCTGAAATCTTGTATCTGGATTCGCTCACCAGCTCTAGCGCAGTTTTCGTATCACCACCTTCTACCGTATTTATGATTTCGCTGCGAATATCATCAAGCGTAAGTTTTACATCTACGCCAAGCGCTGTGGACAATCCAATTGCTGGATCTGCATCAATGGCTAAGATCTTTTTATCCTTGAAATTCTCACTCAGAATTTTGACAATGATAGCGGATAAACTGGTCTTGCCAACGCCCCCTTTTCCAGTCAGCGCCAAAATCTTTGTCCCCATATCCCCCTCCTTACATGGAATGTTAAAAAATTACCAACTGTTACTTTTTTATTATATTTGATATTTCAACGAATCGCAACGATGTTACGCTATTCCCCTCTTTTGTTCACCATAATTTTTCCTTCTGCTGCATCATCATCCATAATAATTTCATCCACCTGAGGAACCACAATGGTGCCTTTTCGTGGATTTTTGATACTTATCATTGGTGTACAGATTGTTGCCTCAACCTCAGATTTTTCAAATGCCAGGTCGGTATCTATCATTTCACAGTTTACCAGCTTTAAATTTTTGCAATAGCAAAGCGGCTGTGTTCCAATGATGGTGCAATTCTCAAATGTAACATTCTCGCAATACCATGCCAGATATTCTCCTTTGACAACACTATTGCGGATGATGACATTTTTTGCATGCCAAAATGCATCTTTCGTATCCAAATCACAATGTTCAAATTTAGAATCTGTAATGTATTGGAAAGAATATTTTCCTTTCAACGACACATTGAGGAAGTCCAGATGTTCGGATCGCATCATAAAATATTCACTTTTAACCGCTGTATCTTTCATTGCGATATCTTTTACAAACCAGCCAAACTCCGTGGAGTCTACATCGCAATTTTTCATTCTTATATGTGCACACTCGCGGAGAGCTTTGATCCCATGAAGCTTGGTATCTGCTATGCATATATTGGTTGTATACCAAAGTGCAGCCCTGCAATTTTCCGTCATTTCACTGTCACTGACTTTTACTTCATCATCATGCCACAGAGGATAGCGCAAATTGAAAAAGCTGTTTTTTACCTCTACATTTTTGCATTCCTTCAATGCACTTTCTCCATCTGCCGGGCCATCAAACCTACAGTTTTCAAGTACAACGCCATCACTTCCATAAAGTGCACGTTCCGCATCAAATGTTTGTCCTTTTATTATCTTTTCCATGTTCAAGTCCTCGCTTCTTATCTATCATTTTTTCAAAATGTTTAATTTTCACCATAAAAACACCTTCAAACTTTATTATAGTCTGAAGGTGCTTATTTTTAAAGGTGCTATTTAGTTGTTTATCAAGTCATTTTTATAAAGGTTTTGGTGTATTAGATGTAATTATAATCTTCTTATTCCTGTTACGATTTTTGTCTTTTACATAGAATGATTCCTATCAGTAACATGATCGGGAAAATGATTCCTGCCAAAATCCCCATCTTTAAGTTATCTTCCAAAGCTCCTGATACCATTCCTACCAGTGTAGGTCCGCCTGCGCAGCCTACATCTCCACCCAATGCTAATAACGCAAACATGGCTGTTCCGCCTTTGGGCAGCGTCGCCGATGCCTTGCTGAAAGTTCCCGGCCACATGATTCCTACTGAAAGTCCGCAAACAGCACAGCAGATCAGATTCAACAATGGAACAGAGAACAGTGAAATTCCCAAATAAGACAACACACACAAGACGGTGCTACAGATCATAAAACGTTCCAGGTTAATGCGGTCGCCGTACTTACCATAAAACAGTCTTGCCAGTCCCATCAGAATGGCAAATGCCATCGGTCCTGCCAAGTCACCTGCAGCCTTGGAAATTCCAAGTCCTTGTTCAGCAAAGGCAGATGCCCATTGACTTACCGCTTGTTCACTTGCTCCTGCACATATCATCATAATAAGCAAAATCCAGAAAATCTTTAGCTGGAACAGAGCCTTTAATCCCAATCCCGTCTCTCCGTCCTCGAGCAATGATGCGATCGGAACCTTTGTAAAGGCCAAAGCATTTCCAATAGGAATAGCCGCCCAAATTATGGCTAATATTCTCCAGTGTTCAATACCAACCACAAAAAAGAACAGCGTTGATATCAGTACAACACCAGCATGTCCCCAACAATAAAAAGAATGTAAAAGACTCATTGCTGTCTCCTTATTATCGGATGGGCAAGCCTCAACAATCGGACTGACCAGAACTTCCAAAAGTCCGCCACCTATCGCATAAATCATGACTGCAATCAGAATTCCTATAAATGGAACCGGTAAAATCTCCGGTAAAATGGTCAGAAGAAGCAGCCCCGCCGCTGCCAGCACATGTGCCATAATCATCGAGATCCGATATCCAATTTTATCAACAAACCGAACCGAAAAAAGATCAACCAGTAGCTGTACTCCAAAATTAAACGTCACCAGCAATGTAATCTGTGAAATCGGAACATGATAGCTTTTTTGAAAAAACAAAAAAAGCAACGGGGTAAAATTATTAACGATAGCCTGAACAATATATCCTATAAAGCAAGCAATCATTGTCTTATTGTATTGGTTTTTCAATTTTATGTACTCCTAAATATCTTTTTTCAATTACACGATAGGATTTGCCGGCAATGGTCTGTACTTTGCCGTGTAATAATCACATTCAATACGAATAACACTAACAATCGAAACCAATTTCTCATTGAATTCAAAATCCTTGCCTGTCTGTATTTTCATCAATGTGCTCAACGCTTTCATTTTTTCCTGTGGATCATCTACAATCGCAGCTGTTCCAAATCCATCAAAGGAATAATAACTGCATCCATATTGGCATGCCATTTTTCCTTGGAACGGCTGAACGTCACATTCAATCTGAACGCAGCAATCAGCATTGGCGCGGATTACATCAAGCTTGCGACCTTCCAACGCTCCATGCACATAAAATACTAGCTTATCCTCTTCAAAAGCGTAGCCATAGTTCATAGGCACTATGTATGGCTTGCCCTGGTCTACTAACCCAAGGTGCAAAACCTTTCCCGTATCAAGGATGTGTATGATTTCTTTTCGTTCCGTTACTTCTTGTTCTCTTCTACGCATATGTATCCTCCAATCATATCTATCATCAAATACTTATTTTTTCATCAATTGGCCACGATTTCCTGAGGGCTGCATAGGAAATCAGGAAATTGGCAAGCCAGCCTGCAGGTACCGCGAGCCAGACAAATGCAATACCAAAACGTGGGGCAAAGAGCAGTGCAACAGACAGACGGATTGCAAGGTTTACCATGTTGGCAACGAGAAACGGACGCATAATTCCAAGTCCACGAAGAACACCATCGGTTGCCATTTTGATTCCCATGAATATGAAAAAGTACCCAATCCATCTCATATAATCCCCAGACACCTGATATGCTAAAGCGGTTCCATCTTTACCCAAAAATAGTGAGGAAATTTGCGTATGCAGTGTTTCAATGACTACAAAAGCCAGCACCGCAAAACATAGATCCAGCACTAATGCAGCACGATATCCTTTTTTGATACGATCGACTTTCCTGGCACCCAGATTCTGAGAAACATATGGCGAAACTGCATTTCCAATCGATACAAATATCAGTGAAAAAACATTTTCTACACGCATCGTTGCCGCATAACCCGCAAGTGCCTGTGTACCGAACGGATTGACAACTGCCTGCACAATCATCATACCAATGGACACCGTAGACTGCTGCAAAACGGACGGCACTGCAATGCGAAGCATGAGATGTAATTCCTGCCCATCAAACCACTGAAAAGGACTGTTATATCGACGCATTCGACAAAAGAAAATCAACAGCGAAATCACTGCGGAAATCCCCTGTGCAATCAGTGTCGCAAGCGCTGCTCCAAAGACGCCAAGACCTAGACCTGCCACCATCCAAAGATCCATAACTATGTTCAGAACAGAAGAAAATATCAGAAGTCCCAAAGGTATCTTTGATTCCCCGATAGAAGTAAACATGGTAGAAAGAATGTTGTACATAAACAGAAATGGGAAGCCCACAAAATAGACCCGCAAATACAGCACTGCATCATCCAGTATATCAGCAGGTGTTTGTAATAAGCTCATCATCGCATGAGAAAAGCCAAATCCAAAGACGCCGAGAAATATGCTTAAAACCAGAAAACTAATCAATGAGGTTGATACAATTGTTTTCATCTTGCTATACTCTCTGGCACCAAAATAGCGACTCACAAGTACGCCTGCACCTACACCCGCGCCAAGTGCTACACAAATAAAAACATTCGTAAGCGCTGCACAGGCTCCCACCGCCGCAAGTGCAGAAGAACCGACAAACTGCCCAACAATGATAGAATCCGCCATATTATATACTTGTTGAAAGAAACTACCGAGAATCATCGGCATTGCAAAAACGGTTAATGCTTTCAGAGGTGTGTCTGTAATTAAATATTCATCTTTTGACATGATCTTTTTTCCATCTTCTTATCTTTAAAATTTCGCATCCATTGCCTGCATTTCAAGACGATAAGGAGTCACACCATCCATTGAAATGCAATCCCTTCATTATGCCAATTCCTTAAGCATATTTTCAGGATCATCTGCCGCCTTGACTTTATCATTTGCCTTTATAATGATTCCCTGCTCATCAATAAGATATGTAGTTCTTACTACACCCATAGATACTTTTCCATAATTTTTCTTTTCTTTCCAGACATCATATGCTTCAATAACTTTACGCTCCGGATCTGCTAATAGCGTAAATGCCAGTCCGTATTTTTCTTCAAATCTCTTGTGAGACGCTACAGAGTCCTTGCTTACTCCGAGAATAACAGCTCCCTTCTCAGTAAACTGTGGATAACGCTCAGAAAAGCCACATGCCTGCTTCGTACATCCTGGTGTATTATCCTTTGGATAAAAATATAAGATCACTTTTTTACCTGCATAATCGCTTAATTTATGCACTTCTCCGTTCTGATCCGGCAATTCAAAATCCGGTGCTTTTATTCCTAACTCTAACATTTACTATTCCTCCGCTTTTGTATTTTCCACCTGTTTTCTTGTTCTTTTATTACCTGAAATCATTTTATGACCAGAATAGACTGCCATAATCATGCATATCAGAGAGCCAAATGCAAAGTATTTGTGTGCTGCTTTTAACCCTTTATATCCTGTATAAAAAGTTCCAATCATTGTGATTAAAGCTCCTACTGACCAATATTTATGTGCTTTCATGTAATTCCTCCATTTTTTCAGTGTATTCAATTCTAATTATATGCTACCATATTCCTATGTCAATTTTATAATAGAGCATTCCTATAAAATTTTTCAAAATATCATTGTCAAAACTATGTATTGTTATCCTTTAATTTTTCTTTGAAATAATTGACAAAAAGTTTGCTTTCAGGAGATTACTATTTAATCTTTTTTCCATCTATATATAGTTGAAATTTATCAGGATTATTGACAACATCATAGTCCTTTCCGTATTCTACAGGTCTATATTCGGCTGTCATTACCGATTCCCCGTCTTCAATATCCTCTTTCCATAAATAGATGTTCATATCAATGCTCGTCGCATATCCTCTGTCTGTGGAGAATTTTGTCGAATGAAAAGAATCATCCTTGTACATCTGCAAAAGTTTTCTTGCAAACGCTTCTCTATCCTCAATATCTTCCCTATTTGCGACCACGGTTATATTTTCATCCCGATTTACAGAAAAAGTTCCAACTACATCTGGTTCGCCTTCTTTATGACTGGATTCAAATTTCCTATAAATACTTCCTGCAGCAATTATCAAGATTGCTATTCCTGAAATTACTGCAATTATCTTTTTCTTCATATTTTTAATTTCCTTTTAATTTTTTTACTGCGTAATTGATTACTTCTTCCGGTGTGGGCTGTCTCCTTTAAGTGTCATTTTCTTCCATTCTTCCTGTACAGCCGGGTCAGGATTATCAAATCCTGCATCTATGGCTATCTGCATTTCTCTGCGTACTTCTTCTGGTGTTGTGTTATACTTTTCTGCAATCTTCTCATATATAGTTTTCTCTCTCATTCATTTTCCTCCGATATATAAGTGGAATTATATCTTGTTCTATAAAATCAATTTAGCATATTTCTGTTGGCATGAAAAGAAACTTTACAACTTAAAATTGGATAAAAAGGACAAAAAAAGAAGAGCTGCTTGCTCTTCCCATATAGTAGTAGTAAAATAATATGTCATGCCAGCGCAATATATTACCTAGAATATCGTTATAACAGGAAAGGGGCTGCATTGTGAACCGCTCCCCGTCAAGTAGACAATTGAAAAAATATAAATTTTTCCTGCCAGT
>OIWO01000515.1_pt1 | contig 42466 bp, 29 predicted proteins | sample 1587641 | NCBI WGS metagenome assembly OIWO01 (sample SAMEA3888924, study PRJEB22519) | human gut metagenome | biome: human gut; feature: human-associated habitat; material: faeces | place: Denmark | collected 2010
AAATCGTGCGCCAGCGGTTGAAGCTCTCCTGCGTGCGGATGCCGATCAGACAGCAGGTGCGCTTCGCACCGCTGCGTCTGTGGAGCCACTCGGCGAAACGGTTCTGAAACTCGTAGTCCCACATTTCGTCGGTGAAGAACGGAAAATCGTGCTGTGTCAGGCTTCCTTCCGGCATTTCCCGTACCCAAATGTCCCGCATGGAGCCGTCCCACGGCCGCCAGTATTGCTGGAACATCGAAGTACAGGTCTGTACTTTGAACGGGATGCAGACCCGATAGACGTCGAGAATATCGGCGTTCGCGGCCAGCGTCCGGTTCACGTAGTCGAGCGTATCGCGGTACTGGATTTCGTAATCCATATGGAACACTCCGATTCGGCGTTGCAATCCGTGTTGCCGGATGTAGTCGATGCAGAGGTTGAGCAGCACACCGCTGTCCTTGCCGCCGGAAAAGGAGACGTAGATATTGTCGAAAAGGTCGAAAACCGTTTTCAACCGTTGCTGTGTCCGCTCATAAACATTCATGGCTACCGGTTTTTGCTGTACTCCATCGTTACGTACTGCGTCCACTCTTTCATCGGGACGAACCCTTCGGAGCGGAATATCTCCGCATGGCGGATCAGCGTCATGGAGCGTATCGTATAGTCGCGGCGGTAATATTGGATTATTTCGCGTAAAAAGCGCGACAGCAAATGCGGATCGTCGCCCGAAACGTAGTAGTTGTTGATCTTGGCCACACCGCCGTCGGTGATCTCTACGGGTATGAACCCGAAAACGGTTTCGCCCTCCCAGGCCACGAACCAGGTATGCGAGCGCGAAGTCCAGAACGGGTAGTTGTTGTTCTGGCGCAGTACGCTGCGCCGCATGACCAACGGTGCGACGAGTGTGTAGAGGCGAGGCGAAGTTCCGTCCAGTTTTTCGATTGTCATATCCGAAAGGTTATAAAGTGACCGAATGTTATATATTTGGAACCGAATGTGTTAAAAATGCATTCCAGAGCCACAAATATAAAAAATAACGGTCGTTTTCTCAAATTTCCGGGTCTGTACGATAATCGATATTTTACTATTTTATTCCTGATTATATGTCCCGGTGCACCGATCGGCTCCGATCGGTATGCCTTGACTTTTCTCTTCGAATCCTTTTTCGAAGAGGAGGGGATGGGGCACGTTGAATAATGTGCAGGGTACCGGACTATCGCCGAAATAAGCAAGAAAACGATCGTGGTATATCTATTATGGCGGATTTTTTCTCCACCTAAGACTGTTTTGTATTTGGGAATATTAGCTTCGATTTATGAACCGTGCCGATCACTTCGGTTGATGCGATATTCGTTTGATGGGTGTGGATAATGGACTATTGTTCCGCAGACAGGAAGCGACTTGCCGAGCTCTGTAGTTCGTGACGGGATGATCCGCCGGTAGACTTTCGTAGGACAAGTTTTCGCCGCTTTCGTCACCGAAAAGAGGGTCTTTGTCCGTCTCTTCGAAGAGTCTTTTTCCTTTTTGTTGTAAACATAAAAGATTATTTAGACGAATCGATGTATTCCGCCCGTGATATATTTACAATGAGTCTGTTACTTGCGGACTTTGATCGTGCCGCTCTCCGTGTCGAAGGTGACGAACGAATTGCTGAACAGCCGTTCGATGTAGCCGCTGCACGCCATATCCGGGGTCGGAAGGTAGCGCAGCACGGGTGGGTCGATCAGGGCGATCGAGTCGCAGAGCGAAAGGGCGATGTCCAGTTCGTGCGTCGAGAAGAGGATGCACTTGCGGTGGTCGTGTGCCAGCCGTCGCAGCAGCGTGCAGAGTTCGTAACGGTTCGGCAGGTCGAGGAACGAGGTCGGTTCGTCGAGCAGGATGATCGGGGTGTCCTGGGCCAGGGCCCGGGCGATCATTACCCGCTGGCATTCGCCGTCGGACATGCGGTCCATCGTTTTTCCGGCGAAAGCTGCCATGCCGACTAGTTCCAGCGAGCGTTCCACGATGGCTTTGTCCTGTTCCTGTACGCGTCCGATCCAGTTGGTGTAGGGGGCTCGTCCGAGGGCTACGACATCTTCGCACCGTAGGTTGGGAATGCGGACCCGTTCCGTGGTGACGAAGCTGACGGTGGTGGCCAGTTGCTGGGGTGAGAGCGTTTCCAGAGAGTGTCCGTCGAGCCGGATTTCGCCCCCCAGCCGTTCGCCGAGGCCGGCGATAGCCCGCAGCAGGGTCGATTTTCCCGTACCGTTGCGGCCTACGAGGGCGACCAGTTCCCCGGCGGGAATCGTCGCCGAGGCGTGTTGCAGCAGAATGCGGTGGCCGTAACCGATAGTAAGGTCGTTCAGTCGGATCATACGATGCTTTTGTTACGGATGACGACCCAGATGACGATGGGGATGCCCAATAGCGCCGTGATCGTGTTGATGGGGAAGGTGAGGAGTTTGGCCAGCACGTCGCAAAGGAGCATCACCACGATGCCCGTAAGGATCGAGGCCGGGACCAGAATCCGATGGTCGGCATCGGCGAAGAGAATGCGGGCGACGTGCGGGACGGCCAGGCCGATGAATCCGATCGGGCCGCAGAAAGCGGTGACCGTACCGGCCAGCAGGGTGGTGGAGAGGAAGATCAACTGCCGCGAACGGCGGATGTCGAGTCCCATCGTGCGGGCGTAGTTTTCGCCCAGCAGGAGCAGGTTCAGAGGTTTGATGACCGCGACGGCCAGCACGAGTCCGAGAACGACGGCAGGAAGCAGCAGACCGAGCTGTCCGAGCGTAACGTCGCCGAGCGATCCCATCGTCCAGACGACGAAAGATTTGAGGGCGGCTTCGTTGCTCAGGTATTGCAGGATCTGCACGACGGCTCCGACACCCGACGAAAACATCATGCCCAGGATGAGAATGACCATGATGTCTTTGATTCGGCGGCTGACCGCAGCGATCAGCATCAGGATCAGCGCCGAGCCGATCCAGGCAGCGCCCGCAATGCCGAGGGTGGAGATTAGCGGGTGTCCCGTGAGGCCCAGAAGCGGAGCGCCCAGCAGGAAGATCGCTACGCCGAGGCTCGCGCCGGAGCTGATGCCCAGCACGTATGGTCCGGCCAGCGGATTGCGGAAGAGGGTCTGCATTTGCAGGCCGCTCACGGCGAGGGCGGCGCCGGCCAGCAGAGCGACTACGGCTTTCAGCAGGCGGATGTTCAGGATAATCTTCGTTGTGACGGGGTCGTTTCCGCTGCCCGTCAGTGCGGCGAGGACTTCGCGGATCGGGATGGGTACGGCTCCGACCGAGAGATCGACGACGAAAAGTACCGCCGCCAGAACTCCGAACAGGAGAAAGAGGATGCGCTGCCGTCGTTGCATCGGTTTAGTTCAGTTTTCGGTAATAGGTCGGTTCGGCATCCGTCAATTCCGGGTGGAAGATGCGGATCAGATCTTGCAGAATCAGGTCCGGGTGTATGACGCCCGATTCCCAGTAGTCGTTGCCGCCCGAGGGGTTGGTGCGCCGGTTGTTGTTATAGACCCTCCCTTCCCGCACGGGGCGCGTATCCATGAATTTGGGGACGATCTCCGCTAGTTCCTTGAGCGATGCGGCGGAGCCGACGTTGATCCAGCAGTCGGACATTTCGGCCAGCCGGTATGCCTCCTCCGTGTCGATGGGGCGCGACTGATTGCCCGTGTCCTGGGTATAGACGTATTGTCCTCCTGCGTCGGCGATCAGCCGGGCGACATAGCTCGAAGGCGGAGCCATCAGCCAGGAGTCGCCGTAGGGAGTGTTCAGCATGACGACGGGTTTTCGTTCGGCTTTCGCCGCGAGGGTTTTCAGGCTGTCGTAACGGAGGGGTATTTCGCGGAACACCTCTTCGCCCCGTTCGCGCATTCCGGCGATTTCCGCTACGGCCACGAGCCATTCGGCCTTGCCCAGCGGCGACTGTTCGAGGTACTCGCCCATATAGGCGTAGGGAATACCCAGTTCGCGGAGCTTGGGTTCCATGGCGCTGGCGCCGCTGACGCCGAACAGCAGCACGATGTCCGGGGAGAGCGAAAGCAGCCGCTCGTAGTTCATGTTGCCGTCGTAGCCCACGTCGCCGATCTGTTCCTTGTGCGAGGCGACGTAGGGGTTGCTGATGTAGTCGATGCCCGATACGCCGACTACCCGCTGCGGTTCGCCCAGGGCGTCGAGCATGGCGATGTAGGTCGAGGACATGCAGACGATGCGCCGGGCGTCGCCGTCGAGTACCTGTCCCGGAAAATCCGCCGGAGCCTGTTCGCCGTTGCGGGCGATGAAGAGCTGCGTTTCCTCGCCTTCGGCTCCCTGCCACGGGGCGTATGTCTTCAGTATCGTGCTTTTCATCCCTTCCGCTCCGAAAATTTCGAAGCCCGAGGAGTAGGCGGGGGCGTAGAGGCTGATGTCGAAATCCCCGAGCGAGGCGGCGGATCGGTGGTGACAGGCGGTTGCGGCCGCGAGGATCGCCGACAACAGGATATAAAGTAGTTTTTTCATTGTCAGAGTTTCGTTTTCAGCCCGGTCGGAGTTTCGAGGGGCGGTGCAAAGTTACTGTTTTTTATTCCGTTTTCCCCATTTAGGGCGGATGTCGAGGAAAATCTCGTAGTTCAGCCGGGGCATCGGGCGCGAAAGCACCGACTGATACTCTTCGTTGAAGAGGTTGTTGATGACTCCTTTAAGCGAGAGGTCGGCCCAGCGGAACGAGAAGGCTTTTTCGAGCGAAATGTCGCTCATGAAGTAAGGCTTCACACGTCCGATCTTGGTCTTCATATCGTTGTCCGAGGTGGTGAAACGCTCGCTGTAATAGCACCATTTGTAGGTGAACCGCCACGAACGGTAGGTCAGGTGCCCCGTTACCGAAGCCGAAAATTCGGGGATGTAAACGAGCTGTTTGCCGATCGCCTTGTCGTACCAGTCCACCGGGTCGCCGTGGTTGATCGAGGGGGTCCACGAGAAGTTGCCGTCGGCGCTCAACTGCCAGTCTTTGGCCAACTGTACGTCCAGCCCCGCTTTCACCTCCACGCCGTAGGCATGCACCTCCTTGACGTTTTTGGGCGTCCAGAATCCTTTGGCCGTAGGCAGCCAGACGATCCAGTTGTCGATGTAGGAGTCGAACCAAGTGGCTTCGCCCCGCAGGGTGTAAACTCCGTCGCGGCCCGTAGCGAACGACAGACCGGCGTCGTAGGTGAAGCCGTGCTCCTTTTTCAGGTCGGGGTTGCCGCCCGGCAGGAAGTAGAGGTCGTTCAGCGACGGGAAGCGGTAGTTGCGCGAAATGGAGGCCTTGGCGACGAGGTTGCCGCGTTTCGAGATCAGATAGTCGGTGAAGAAGGCCGGAATGATCGGTGTCCACTCCGAGCCGAACATCTCTTCGCGCAGGCCTATCGAAAGGCCCAGGCGCTCGGTGGGGCGGTAGCGGATCGACACGTATCCCGACAGTTCGATGCGTCCTTTGTCATAACCGACGGGCACTTTGGTTTTGTTGCCGTTGGGATAGGTCGGCTGCTGGTTATCCATCGGGATAATGTTTTTGTCGATGCTTCGTACCAGATGCTGGTGTGCCGAAACGGTTGCCGTGAAGAGCCACTTCTCCCCGAGGTAGTATTCTCCGTCCACCTGGCCGAAGAAGGTGTTGATCGTGCTGCGCGAGCGGATCATCTTCTCCATTTTTCCGTTGCCGAGTTCCCGTTCGTAGTCGTAGGCCATCCAGGTATGGATATAACCGGCTTTGACGCCCACTTTCCACTTTTTGCGCAGGTGATCCCACGAAAGGATGCTGCGCAGGGTTTGTTCGCGCTGTTGGTTCAGGTAGTCGTCGTTCTCCTTGTGATCGACCGACAGCATCGGAAGTCCCCGCTTCGAATTGACATACCAGGCCTGCAATCCGAAACGGTCGCCGTGTCCGGTATTGTAATAGACTTCCTGCAACGCGTGGAAATCGTGGTATGCACCGCTTTTGTTGCGTTCGATCGGGTAGTAGGAGCCGATGATGTTGTGGTCGTCGTCCAGGATAAGCACGTTTTTATCGTAGTTTCTGTACTTGAAGTCGTTTGGCGAGGAGGAATAGACGACGCGTGTCGAAGTTTGCCAGCGGTCGTTGCCGTAGGTGAGGCGCAAAAACTCGTCGAAAGTCGAAAACGAGCCGACACCCTGCGTGTATTGCAGGTTGAAACCGTCCGCATCGGCAGGGCGCGTGGAGAGCTTGACCGCCCCGCCCAGGCCGCCGCCCGCCTCATTGACCGAAGAGGTGCCGTGCAGCAGCGAGGCGTCGTCGATGAAGTAGGAGGGGATCATCGAGAAGTCCGTCATGCCCAGCATCGGGGAGTTGATTCGCATACCGTTCCACGTCACCTGCGTATGCGAGGGCGACGTACCGCGGAACGCCACGGTCGAAAGGGTGGCGCGGCCGTACTGTTTGACGAAAATCGACGTGTTGAAAGTCAGGATGTCCGCCATCGAGAGTGCGATGTTTTCATGCAATATCGTAGTGTCGAGCTGGGTTTTCTGGATGCCGATCTCCTTCATCGGCCGCCGTGCCGTGACATTGACTTCGCGGATGGGAACGGCATACGAAGGATTGCCGTTCCACCACTCGCTTTTTTTGATTTTCTCCTCCTGTGCAAGCCCGGTGAGCGTTGTGAGGCACAGTACGATTGTCAATAGGTGTTTCATCATTTGGATTCGGCTCCGGTTTCGCCGTCGAGCATTTGTTGATATGTAGGGTTATAGCTGCAGTCTGTCACGCTCCAGGTCTGTTCGGAGAGTCGGGGAAGGACCTGCGTGAAGGTCGAGAAATCCGTTACCGACGAGAGGTTGCCGATGCGGATCGCCCCGGCAGCGGTCAGGGCGGAGAAATCGAGCGTTGCGACCGACCTGTTTTTGTAGGCCGTGTGTCCGACGCTGATTTCTCCCGCGACGCTCTGCAGGGAGGGGAAGCGGAACGCGACGGCCCGGTCGGTCGATGTGTTCCAGGTGGATACCAGCATGCTGCCGTTTACCCGTTGCAGGCTCGGCAGGATGAATTCACCCGCGCAACCCGAAGGCATCGTGTAGAGGGCGTAGTCGTCTGCCGGATCATCCGAAACGGGCTCTCCGTTGCCGACGGTTTCCAGCAGCGGAAATTCGAGGACGGTGAACGACGAGGCACCTACGTAGAACGAGAGCTGCCGGCCGACGTTTTTCAGCCGGGGAAACGAAGCCGAATTCGCTTCGCCTGCCTTGCCGCAGTTGCGGCAGAGAAGCGTTCCCCGCACTTCGACGAGATTCGGCAGCGAGAGCGTGAACGGGGCTTGCGATCCGCAATTTTCGATCGTGAGGTCATCGCAGCTTTCCGTCGGCAAAGAGAGTTCGGAAACATGCGTGAATCCGGCGATCCGCAGGGTATCGAGGTTTTTGAACCCGGTGATTCCGAAAGGCATCGCTTCCGGTTGCGGCGTCAGCGACGAGGCGTCGATCCGCAGCGAGCCGCCGAAATCGCCGCCCCGGAGCTCCGTCAGTCGCGTCGCGGCGACCAGACGCAGGTCGAGCGTACTGTTCGGAGAAAAAGTGCATCCCGAGAGATCCAGTACGCCTTCGAGCGACGACAGGTCGTCGATCGACAGGTCGCCTGAAATGGCTTTGAGCGCCGGAAGGAATTCCCCGAAATCCTTGATCGCGGGGAGCGTTGCCAGGCTAACGTCGCCGTCGAAACGCTCCGCTTTCGGGAAGGATAATGTTTCGATGGCCGGACACCCCGTAATTTCGAGCGATCCGGCGTCGGTGAGTGCCGGCAGCAGGACCGATCGCAAAATAGGGCAGTCGGTGACGGTGATGTTCCCGGTGGTTTCGATCAGCGGAAATTCGAACGTATTGGCCAGAGCGAGATGTTCGTAGCGAAGCGCTCCGGCCTGGGTCAGAACACCGAACGTGGTGCCCAGTCCCGATAACCGGTCGAAGCGGGAGAGGGTAAGCGTCCCGTCGATGCGTTGCAGTTTCGGAAAATACATCTGTTCGCACGGGGCTTTGGCTTCGTCTGCGGTCGTTCCGATCAGCGTCATATTCCCGGCAACGGTGGTCAGCTCGTCGGCCGTCAGTTGGAGCAGGGCGTCCGACTGGAGGACGAAGTGCCCGGCGACGCTTTGCAGGGATTTGAAATCCGCCGTTTGCAGAGCCGTGCCGTAGACGCACAGGTCGCCTTTGATCTCTTTCAGGGCCGGGAGTGAAAGCTGCCTGAGCGTTTCGTTGGGATGGGCCGCGCTGCCGATCCGCAGCGATTCGCAGGCGGTCAGGTTTTCCAGTCCGGCCAATGTTTCACCCGTATAGGCGGCGGTGATCGTCAGGTCGCAGCGGACCGAAACGAGGTTTTTCAACCCGTCCAGATTCGTGACGGGGTTTTCTTCGTCCTCGCCTCCGATGGTGAGGTTGCCTTCGACGGTGTTGATTCCGCTCCGGGCGAAAGCGTCCACTTCGGCCTGCGTCCGAAGTGTCAGACTGCCATCGGTCGCAATGTCGGTGCGCTCTACCGTATAGAGGTAGGTGCGGTCGTTTTGATTGTCGTAGGAGCTGACCAGAAACTGCCACTCCTGGTCCCAGTCGGCGACAGTCGCCGGGTCGGGGTAGATCGAGGCGTGCTCGCATAATTCGTAGGATACCTGCGCGTCTTCCAACGATACGTTGTAGGGGATGCTTACCGTAATCCGGCCGTCGCGGATGACGGCCGGGTAGGTGTCGGCGCCGGTAGTCAGCGAAAACGATACTATGTAGTTGTCGCTGCCCCAGGGCAGTTCGGTCTTCTCTTCGCTGCATGCCGTGCACAGTAGTGCGAGGCAGCAGATTATACCTGTTATTTTCATATTCCCGCCTATTTGCCCTGGTTGATGTTTTCGTCCGTAAATCCGAATACCTCCGTGGAGTTCTCGCCCAGCCAGCCGGCTTTGGCATTGACGCCGGTCTGTACCCGGATGAAGTCGATGTATTTGAGGTTGGCGGGCTGTCCGTTCTTATCGACCGCGTTCGAGATTTTGAAATAGACCTTCATGGCGCCTGCTGCGGCATTGTCGTCCTCCGAAAGACGGTCGTTGCCGAAATTGTCGGCGTAGCCCCAGTCGTATTCGCCATTGACCCAGTAGGAGCCGTTGCCCGACTGGTCGTAGGTGCGGCTCTTCAGGCAGGGACCGTAAAGCGTATAGCTGTCCGTGCCGATCCACGCCGGGTAGTAGCTGGGCTGGTCGTGGTACTGTTTCAGGTAGTCGATCTTGCCCTTGACGCCCTGGTTGTCCTTCCATTGTACGTCGGCTCCCGAGTAGGTCGGCCGGTAATAGGTGACCGCGTAATCCTGAACGGTCTCCTCTTTGCCGTATTCCGATCCTTTGAGTTCATACCATTCGTCGTCGGGCAGGGTGTTGCCGTTGGTGTCCTGCATCACATAGACGATACCCGGTTCGGACGAACCCTTGAAGGCGTTGCCCGTGATCGAGAAGTTGTAGCCTCCCTTGTATCCGGACGAGGAGTTGTCGATGCTGTGGTCGAAGCCCACGACGATGTAGCCGCCCCAGCCGCCGAGCGATACCCAGGTATTTTTCTTCATCCGTTCTTCGGCGTAGGCGACTGCCGCTTCGGGACTGGTTTCCGTACCGGTGAATCCGCCCGAAACCAGTTCGTTGATGAACTGTCCCGGGGCCGGCGTATATTCGTACACCCGGTCCCACGTCGCGCTGCTGGCTCCCGAAGCCGGGCGGCGGTGCGACTCTTCTTCGCTGTGGCATTCGACGGTGAACTCCAGCGTAGCCCGGGTTTCATTGGTGCGCGTGATGCACTTCGAGAGGGTCATTTCGGGTTCGTCGGTGGTATCCGTTACGGTGAAAACGATCTTTTTGATTCCCGTTTCGGTCGGGGTATAGGTGTACGAAAGCTCGGTCCCGACCTCTTGTCCGTCGATCGTCCAACTGAACTTGGGGTTGGTGCCGTTCCAGATGAATGGCCGCAGAGTGATCGTGCGGTCGAGCGATACGGTGCGGGTCAGACCGTCGTATTTGCGTCCGATAGGTACCGCCGTAACCGATACCGCCAGTGCATCGACCACCTCCACCTCGATTGTCATTTCGTCCGAGCCGTCCTCGTTTTCCGTGCGCAGGGAGACTTCGTATGTTCCGGCGATCTCCTCGCAGAATTCATAGACGGCCTCATCGCCGACCGGTTCGGCTTCGGCGGCACCCGGACGGCGCAGCGTCCAGAGAAAAGTGCTGTTCTCGGCCGACTGTACGGTGGGCGCGAATTCGTATTTGCGTCCTTTCACGACCTCCAGCCCGTCGGTCTGCATGGGGAAAGAGATCAGGGGCGGCAGCAGCTCCTGTACCTCGACGAGAACCGTTTCGACGGTCGTGCCGTTCGGGGTGGTTACCTCCAGGTCGATGTAGTAGCCGTTGACGCCTTCCGAAATTTCATTGCCGGAATCGAACCGGTAGGTGAGCTGCGGTTCGGTCGAGATGATTTTGCCCGTTTCTTCCAGTTTCCATGAGTAAACGGCCCGATCGACGAACTGGTAGGAGGGCGTAATGGTGAACTCCCGGCCGACCTTGACGGGATAGACGGCCGGGTCGGTGTCGAACGTGATGATCGGCACCTGTTCGACATCGGTGGTGATGAGCTCGTCCTTGTTGCAGGCGACCGCCGTCAGAGCGAGCAATATGAAATAGATCCGTATTTTGTTCATGGATGATGATTCTTATTATATGATTAGCGCCAGCAGAAGGCGCCGGGGATGATCCCGACATAGAATTCGTCGAGCAGTTCGCCGTCGGGCGAATAGCGCAGTACGACACCGTTCTGCACGTAATCGATCGCGTCGGCGATATAGACTTCCGAATTGACGGGGTTGATCGTCAGTCCGTAGTAGAGCGTATTGTTGTAGGGAAGGAATGGTTTTACCGGAAACTTGTCGGCCGTTACCGGCAGGCGCCAGACCGCCTTGTTGATGAAGTAGATCGTGTCGCGTGTGCCGTTGAGCTGCACTTCGGAGGGCCAGTCGCCGAATTTGAACTTGAACTGTTTCTCGATCTTGCGGGTTGCGGCGTCGATGCAGTAGAGCGATGGCGCCTCGTGTCCGTAGGGCGAACCTTCGTAGCCGCCGTCGGTCACCGTCCAGATCTTGTTGTACTTGTCCATGACCAGCGAGGTGGGCTGGATGCCCACGGTGATCTGGTCGCAGACCTTGTCGGTTTCGGTGTCGATCACCAGGATTCGGTTCTGGTACGACCAGCAGTTGGTGAAGACGTATTTGTCGTATTGCACCATCTGTTCAGTCGAACCGGTTTCGAAATCCATATCCGTTTCGACATAGCCGGTGATCTGGTAGGTCTTGGGATTGACGATGTAGATGCGCGGATCCCAGATTTGGGTGACGTAGGCTTTTTCGTCGCTCAGGAAATGGATGTAGCGGGGCGAAGTGAAGCCTGATGATGCGTCCCACCTCCTTGAAGGTGTTGATGTCGATCGCATAGATCACGCCCGAGTTGTTCACTACGATCCAGCCGATACCGTTGCGGATGACCATCGACTGCGCGACGTCGCCCAGCTTGATGGCGTTGGCTCTGGCGAAAACTTCATTCTCGACATGTTTTTTCTCCGGATCGTAATAGGAGAGCGAGGCATTGCCGTACATGAAATTCCCTTCGTTGGTGATGAAGAGCCCCTTGCCGGTCACCTCGTCGCCCGAACCTGCGTTGTCGATTTCGAAATCCTCTTTCTCTATCGGACCGTAATCCATGCACGACACGGCCAGCGCCGCGCATGCACAGATTACGATTCCTCTTTTCAACCCATTGAACATAATTCTATTTGTTTATCCATTCGTCCGAGAAACGGTAGGCGAAATCCACGCCTGCCGGACTCGCTTTCTTCTGATAGAAGCTCGAAAACTCCAGGGCATCGCTGCGCGATACGTCGTAAACGTGGATACGGCTGTTCGTATAGCTCGATTTTCCGACCCACAGTTGTTCGGTCGTCGGGTGTACGCCCATGTAGCCGTAGATGATGGATCCTCCCGAACTTTCCGCATCGAGGGCTGCCGTGATGTAGTCCCAGTTGACCCTGCCTGTTTCGTAGTTGTAACGCATCGCTTCATAGGCGCTGAAGTCCTGTTTGCCGATGAAATAGAGGTGCGGCTGCGTGAAACTCGCACACATCTGCACTGTCGGCGAAGCCGTGCCCGTGCGCAGTTCGATCTGTTCGGGCAGGTTCGTTTCCGAAACGACCTCGCCGTTCGCGTCCAACGCTACGATCATGGCCGGCTTGGTGAATTCCGTTGCGCCCGTCATTCCCGAATCCCCGGTAAATTCGCCCGTAAAGATAGCATAAATTTTTCCATCGTAACCCTTAGCGAGGTCTTTCACCTGGCGATTTTCGTAGGTGATCGTCTTGACTACCGCATCGGTTGCGGGATCCAGGACGATCACCGAATTGCCGCGTCCGGCGAAGACCTTGCCGCGCGAGAAGATCATGCGGGCCTTGGTCGCCCCCGTTTTCGTGAAGACGCCGAATGTACCCGGGATGTCGCTCGTACGGATGATATTGGTCTGAAGGTCCACGATACGGATGCCCGAATGGGATTCGTTGTCGGCCGTGGAATATTGGATGTAGGCTTTTTCGGGACTTACGACCACGATGTGCTGCGGCCAGCAGAGGGTCGATTTTGAACTTTGGGTGGCACCCGTAGAGGTATCGACGTTTGCGTAGAACGGCATGTCGCGTGCCACGAGGCGTTTCATCGTGTGGGCATCGCAGACGACGAAGCGTCCGTCGCCGTTGAATGTGGTCCCCATGCTGCTTGTCTTGCCGTTTTGGGTAATGAAGTAGATCTTGCCGTTGGCCATGTACATATCCTGAAGGACGTTGCCGATTTCGTTGTCGTTGATCTCCTCGTAAACCTTTTCATGATAGCGCATGTGTTGGTCGAAATAGACGATCGTGCCGTTCTCCGAGGTCATGTTGCCCTCTATGAGGACGAACGTGCCTTCGGGATGGGTGAAGTCGAGCACGTAATACTCCTGTGAGAGGATCGGCTTGCCGTCGGACTGGATCGTTACGGTGTTTTCCAAATCCATTCCGTCGGTGTATTCCGCAGGAGGAGCGATCAGGAGCGAACGCCGTGCGATGTCGAAATCGGCCGTCCAGCCTGCCGGTGCCGATGTCATTTCGACCGTGGGAATCCATCCTCCGGCCGTCAGTGCATACGCTTCCGAAGCGCCGTATTTCATACAAACGGGTTCGTCCGAATCCTCCAGCCCCTGAATTTCGAGGCTGCCTCCGTCGCGCTTGGTAATCTCGGTCGTCAGGCGGTAGATACGGCCCGCTTCGAAATTGCGCCCGGTTTTGGTCTCGGTATAGACGCTGCCGTCGGCGAAGGTGTAGGTTACGTGTATTTCCTCTGCGCTGCAATCCGCCGGATAGACGACCGCTGCGGCGAATACGCTCGCGGTGCTGCTCGTCGCGGGCAGTTCGACACCCTCCTTGCCGAACGAAAGCGTTACGGCGTTGTTCGCATCGGTCGCATCGCTGAATCCGGTGCCGTCGAAGGTGCGCGTACCGGTCAGTACGGTCGAGGCGTCGGTCGCTGCCAGCGTGACGGAAACGAGCTTCTCCTTCACGTCCTGCGACCAGGGGTTGAACCAGACGTAAGCGGTGGCGTGCGAGAGGGTGAATCGTCCTTCGGAGTCGGTCGTGGCATAGCCGAAATCGCCGTTCGGTCCGAGTTGCAGTTTGCCCGGCTCCGCCTGGCGTTGTTCGGTCGGAACGACGGCTTCGGCGTCGGTGCCGGTCATGTTGTAATAAATCCGGTAGGGTGCAGCCCCCGGGAGGTTCGTGAATCCGAAGTCGGCGACATTGCCGTCCGTTCCCGCTTCGGCGCTCTGTACGCCGCCTGCCCAGATTCGGTCGCCGGTGCTCCATTGAAATTGAATTTCGGTCCCGTCGCCAGGCACGAATTGAGTGCGGCTCGCGGTGCCGGAAATACCCGTGAGGGTTACCTCCCGTCCGGGTTGGGGACCGACTTCGGGAAGTTCCTCGATGTCCGAGGTGCAGGCCGCCAGGCCGAGTCCTGCGAGGATGTATAGTAATTTTTTCATGGCGATTCGATTAAATGCGGATGAAAATGCCTGCAATCCGGGGCGGATTGCCGACATTTTCACCGCGCGATCATTCTATTTTAGTGTTAGCCTTCCACATCGTATTTGAAGGCGAATCCATAAGTTGAGGAGGTCAATTTAACCCACGAAGAGTCGGCGTAGGCTCCCGTACCGCCGACCGGATCGGCCGATTTCGGAAGGTGGATGATCCGGTTCTCAGCAGGGACGTCTTTGCCTGCAACGGGACTCCAACCGCCGCCGAAGGGACCGGTACCGTAGTCGTCCTTCAGGGTCGGCGGGGTAGTTGCCCGACAGATGATGTCACCCAGCAAGGGGCAGCCTTTCGAGTAGCCGACGAAACAGTATGCTTCGAGTGTTTTCATATTCTTGCCTAACGAAATCTTAGCCAGTTTTGGACAATCTCCGAAGGCATTCTGCCCGAGTGTTTCCGTGGCATCCGGGAGGATGATCTCGGTCAGCTCTCCGCAATTTTGGAATGCGGAATTCTCGATCGTTTTTACACCCTGACCGAAGTTGATCGTTGTCAGCGAGCAGCCGTTGAATGCGCTTGCTCCGATCTTCGTGACGGAATTGGGCAGGGTTACGTCGGTCAGTTTGGTGTTCTGGAACATGTAGTTGCCGATTTCGGTCACACCCTCCTCGACAGTCACGCTGACGAGCGATGCGCAGGAGTCGAAAGCGTTCGATCCATAGCTGATGCCTTTCAGTAGCGTTACCGAGGTCATGCCCGTTTTTTGGAAAGCGGCCGAAGCGGTTTTCGTTACGTTCTGCGGGAATACGATGCCTGCGAGGTTCGCATTCGATTTGAACGAGTTAGGGAAGGTTTCCGATTCGTAAACGACTTCCGAGAAATCCACCGTAGCCGGAGCTGCGAGTGCTTTCACGGCATCCGCTACGGCCTTCATCTGTTCTGCCGTCATCACCGTATTGTCACCGGCCGTCTTGACGTACAGCGTAGTGAAGGTTTGCGGAATTTCTGATTTCCAGGGATCTTCGCCGGAAGCGCGGTAGTAAAGGCCTTCGCTCAGGTAGTCGGGACCGAGCGCCTCCATCGTATAGCCGCTGGCGGCTGTGGTCCAGGAGGAGTAGGCTTCGACCGATGCTACGTGGAACGTTTTGCTGCCTTGTACCGAAGTACCCGCGCCGGAGAAACTGTCGGCCTGTACCGCAGGGGCCGTCGTCGGTTCCGCATAGACGTCTGCGAGCAGTGCGGCGTTTTCGAAGGCCTTGCTGCCGATCGAAGTCAGCGTGTTGCCCGAGATGGTCAATTTGGTCAGCTTCGACCAGTCGGAGAAAGAACCCGCACCGATCGTCACGATCGTTTTCGGAATGGTCAGGTTTTCGATCGCGTCGTTCGTTGCGAAGGCATTGTCGCTGATAGCGGTGAGGCCTGCACCGAATTGGAGCGTAGCGATATTGGGGTTGTTGCTGAAGGCTCCGTCACCCAGCGTGGTAACGTTGTCGGGCAGGGCGAGTGCCGTCAGGCCGCAGTCGGCGAAAGCACGATCGCCGAGGGTTGTCACGCCAGAACCCAATGTCAGGGTCGCCAGCTTGGAACAGCCTTCGAAAGCGCTCGCGCCGATTGTCTGAACCGAAGCGGGAATGGTGACGGTCGTAATAGCCGTACAGCCGGCGAACATTTCGGCCGGGATGGTCGTTGCCGAACCGAGGGTAATGGCCGTGAGTTCGGTACAGTCGCGGAAGCTCTTTTCGCCGAGTGTCGTGGCAGAAATTTTTGCCGAGGTAAGACCGGTACCGGCGAATGCCTCGGTTCCGATGTTTTCGATCGCAGATAGGCTTGTTTCGACGAGTGCGCTACACCCTTTGAACGCTTTGTCGCCGACGGTTTTAACGCTCGACGGCAGGGTGAGGGATGCCAGCGCTGTACATCCTTCGAACGTGCTTTCGCCGATGATTTCGACACCGGTCGGAACGGTCGCCTTGGTCAGGACCGTGCAGCCTTTGAAGGCTCCGGCTGCGATCGAGGTCGTATTTTCGAAGAATTTGATCGTACCCAGTTTCGCATTGCCGGCCAGTGAGACGGGGAATTCCGTTGCGTCGAATTTCGCCATGCTCAAGTCGAGCGTCACGGGAGCGGACTGTGCCGAGATTTTGGTGACGAGGGTATTGAGTTGACTGGCGGTGAGGGCCGCATCGTCGCCTACGGTGCGCACATACAGTGCGGTGAATGTCGCGGGCAGGGTCGGAACCCAGTCGGTCTCGCGCGAAGCACGATAGTAGATGCCGTCCGTCAGTTGCTGGTCGTTGATGTCCTGCAGCGCATATCCCTGCGAGGTTACGTCCGTCCAGGCCGTTTCATAGGTATCGTAGGATGCAGCCGGAACATAGAGGATTTTTGCACCTTCCACTTTGCTGCCGGCGCTGCCGAAAGCGGAGTTTCCCAGCGAGGGCGCATTCTCGGCCCGGCAGGTAATGGTTTGCAGATTGCTTGCCGAAATGAAGGCGTTGCGTCCGATCGAGGTCACCTTTTCGCCCAGATCGATCGAGGTGACGTTGGCACAGTTCCAGAAGGCGTAATTGGCGATCGCGGGGATATCGATAATAATGCGGGTGAAGGCGCTGCAACCGCCGAACGAGCGCTCGTCGAGCGATTTCAGCGTTTCGGGGAAGGTTACGTCCTGCAACTTGCCGCAGTTGTAGAAGGCGTCGTTGCCGACAGTCTCCAGCTTGGAGGGCATATTGATTGTCGTGAGGGCCGAACATGCGTTGCACAGGTTGGCCGGAATTGCAGTCAGTGCATCGGGAAACTGTATGCGTTCCAGTGATTTGCAGTTCTTGAATACGGATGATTCTATTGTAGTCACGCTTTCCGGGATCGTGATCTCTTCGAGTCCGGTCGCTTCGAATGCTTCGGCTCCGATGCTCTTCAGTGTCGAGGGCAGGGTTACATCGGTCAGAGCTGTGCAACTGTCGAATAAGAATCGTGGAATTGCTTCCACACCTTCGGGAATTACGACCGATGTCAGCAATTTGCAGCCGTAGAACGCATAGATGTCCAATGTGCGCACCGAGGAAGGAAGCTCGATGGATTCCAGTTTGGCACAGTTGCGGAAGCAGTTCTGCCCGATGGCAGTCAGGCCTTCTGGAAAGGTTACCCGCGTCAGGTTCTCACAGCCGTAGAAAGCCCCGGAATTGTAGGTGCTGGGAGTGAAAGTCTGGATATTACGGGGCAGTGCGATCTCCTGAAGATTGGTCTTGCGGGTGAAGTCCATCGGAAATTCGGTCGTGGCGAAGGTAGCTTCTCCCAGGTCGATGACCGCGCCGTTCGCGAGGTTGCCTGCAATCGAGGTAAGCTCCTCGGCCGAGAGGGTCGATTCGCCCAGGGTAACGACTTTCAGGTAGCCGATCGGCTCGGTCGGCAGCTCTTCCGCAACACCGGCTTCGGTCATGAAGAATGCGCCGGAGCTTTTGCAGTCGGCTTTGGCGATCTGCGTCGAGAGGCGCAGCGTGTGGCCCGGGGTGAGTGTTTTGCCTGATTTGGTTTGCAGATAAACCGAACCGTCGGCGAATTTATAGACGATCGAAACCGTTGCCGCCGAAAGATCGGCGGGGTAGAGTACCATGGCGGCGAACACGTCGGTATCGCTGCTCTGCGAAGGCAGGGCGATGCCTTCTTCGCCGAACGACAGGGTTACGGACGAAGAGCCTTTGCAGTCGCCCAGCTTGCCGTCTGCGAAGGTGGTTTCGCCGGCGATGGTTTGACCGCCCGATACGCTCAAGGTGATCGAGAGCAGGTTCGAGGTAACGTCGCTCGAATAGGTGTCGAACCAGACGTAGGAGGTCGCATGCTCGAGCGTGAAGGTTCCGTTCTGCGCCTTCGCATAGCCGAAGTCACCGTTTTGGCCCAGGTTCAGTTCGCCGGCTGCCTGCTGTGTCTGCTCGGCCGGAATCAGGGCTGTTGCGGCTGCCGGGCCGGTCAGGTTGTAGAATACGTCGTACGTATCGGCTGTTGCGATGGACTCGAAGATGAAAGTCGCCTGACTGCCGCCTTCGGCGATGGCTTCGCTTCGGGTATTGCGTGCCCAGATGTAGTCGCCGGCGCTCCAGAGGAACGGAACGGCTCCGTCTTCGGCTCCGCCGAAACCGGTGCGGGTGCCCCGGCCGGAGAATCCGGTCAGTACGACCTGCGTATTTCCGTCAGGAGCAGGGGCGATAGGTTCTACGTCCGCATCTTTCGTGCATCCTGCGAATGCGAGCAGGAATGCGCACAATATGTATAAGTAGTTTTTCATCGGTAATCTCCTTTTTATCCGTTAGTTCCACTCTTCCCATTCGCTCGATCCGGCGCCTGCGCCGCCGAGGATTTCATCGGTGGCGATTGGCTATGACCGTTGCGGTAGCGCCTACGGCTACGACGGATACTTCACCCGAGGTTTCGGCATATACGTTCTCCTTGGCAGGGGCTGTGATGGTCAGCACATCGCCTTCGAGCCAGGCGCGCCAGCCGTCGGGTTTGGCGATGGCGAGGTTTTCAACGCCTTTTTGGGTAACGGCGAGGTTCTGCGAAGCGCCGAATTTCAGCGTCAGCGATGTGCGCTCGATGACGAAATTCACCTCCTTGGCTTTGGGCAGAACGATCTGATCGCCGTTGGTGAGCGTGAAGGTTACGCTTTCATCGTCCTGTACGACGCTTTTGAAGAAAGAGTCGCCGTCTTCTCCCTTATCGCCGTTCGCACCGTCCTTACCGACCGCTTTGATCGGCTGTCCGTCTTCGCCTTTGATGGTTTCGCCGTCGATCTCCCAATAGCCGTCCTTGTTGATGGTCGGGGTTTTACCGTTTTGGCCCGCAACCGGAATCTTGTTCTGGTTATCGTCGAGCAACCACTGGTCATCGCCGCCCAGCGTCCAGTAGTAGATGCCTTCGAATTGCGCGATGCCGATGGCCGGCGCCGCTGCGCCGTCTTTGCCGTTGTGCAACGTGATGGTCTTGCCGTCGTTGAAAGTGATCGTGCAGCTTCCGTCCGCCGCTTCGGTGTAGTTGGTGATGAATTTGTTTTCGTTCAGGGCGTCGATGATCGTCTTGAGCGAATTGACCTGTTCCTTCATCGAAGCGATCTCCTGTTTTAGGTTTTCGATCTCCTGGCGGATTTCGGTGTCGTCGTACTTGTCGTCCGAACAGCCCCAGGTCATTGCTGCGCAGCAGGCAGCGAGAACTAACAGCGTAAAGAATTTTTTCATAATTTAAGAATTTGATTTATTGGTTGAATTTTGTTTTCCATGTTCCGCAGAATAGGCAGGCTGTATCGGAACCCGTCGGTTCGGAGGAGGGGCATTGTGCTGCGCCGAAACGACGAAGGCGTCCGCCGGAGGAAACGAATGTCCGTTCCGGAGAACGCCTGAAGCGCAGCCCGGCGAAGGCCGGGTAGAGTGAGCGCATGTCACGCCCGTTGAAATGTCAGCCGTAAAATAGCCGTAAGTCATCGATACTCCTGTCGTTTAGTCCTGTTCGGAACTTACACGCGAGGGTACAGAAGAAATACATGGAAAAATAGCGCGCCGAAGACTATCTTGCACGATTTCGACCCGAAACCCGCGGGTGTAAATCCTGATTGTCAAGGCAGGTCTTCTGACTCGTTTCCTCCGCAACGCCTTCCCAGCGATATAGCCAGTGGCAAAGAGTGCGCGAAGTTGCCCGGTCGGGGGCTGAAACTCACAGCAGCAGGTACTGTCGCCGATTTTCACGGCATTCTCTATTAATCGGCTTGGAAAAGTGATTCCAAGTCCGAACCTTGCGGGTGCAAAGGTATTGCTTTTCCGGGATTATTCGCAAACGAAATCGGAAATAAATTTCAATGAATTTTGTAATTCATTGAAAAACATGGTTTTGTTAAACGACTATTTGCGGAAGATGAAATAGACGGCCAGAATCAGGCAGACGAAACCCGCCAGGTGGTTCCACCGCAGGGTGTCCGATTTCATGAAGACGACGGCGAAGACCGTGAAGACCAGCAGGGAGATGACCTCCTGGATCACTTTGAGTTCCCAGATCGAAAAGGGGCCTCCCAGTTGGGAGCTGCCGATGCGGTTGGCCGGGACCTGGAAACAGTATTCGAACAGGGCGATGCCCCAGCTGAGCAGGATGATGGACAGCATCCCGAAGCGTTCTATCTTCGATTTGAAAGCGATATGCCCGTACCAAGCCAATGTCATGAAGGTATTGGAGAGGATCAGCAGGGCGATGGTGGCGAGGGCGCGGTTCATGACAGCAGGGCATCGAGATCGGTTATCGAGGCGAAATCGTCGATGATGACGTCGGCCTCCGTTTGGGTTTCGAGAATATCTCGGGAGAGAGTCGTTACCAGGGCTACGATGCGTCCGGCACCGGCCCGGCGGGCGGCGGTGATGCCGGCCCGGGCGTCCTCGAATACGAGACAATCGGCAGGCAGCAGATGCAGCCCTTCGGCCGCCAGCAGGTAGATTTCCGGATCGGGTTTGCAACGGGTCACCCGGTCCCCGCTGACGATGCAGGAGAAATAGTCCGCGATACCGCAGTTGCCGAGGACGAAATCGACGTTTTCGCGGCAGCCCGACGAACCGACGGCGCAGGGGATGCCTCGGCGACGCAGCTCTTCGAGCAGGTCCACAAGCCCCCGTACGGGGCGGATTTCCGGAGCATAGACTTCGCGGTAGATGGCCTCTTTCTCCTCGCCGAGCGCTTTCAAGCCCTTTTCGCGTATGATTTCTTCGGGCAGGATCTGGCGCATGATATCGTCGTTGCCCATGCCGAAGGAGGTCTGAAGCTTCCGCTGCCACTCTTCGACGCCGTAACGCTTGCAGAATATTTCGAATGCCCTGACATGCGCCCGGGTGTTGTTCACCAGTACGCCGTCCATATCGAATAGAACTCCCCGTATCATCTTGTTGTTTTTTCCGCGCAAAAGTAATCATATTTCCGGGAGTTGCCGCCGAAACGACCGGGAAATTGCGGGGCGGAACTCTTTGAGGCGGGATTGTATGCTTGAAATGGCGATTATATCTTTTTTTAATGCGCCGTTTCCGACGATCGCAGCATCCGATCCGGAGGTTGCTTATTCGCCGACCTGTGGCCGCATCCGTAATTCCGCTCTCCTATATGTATTCTCTTCTCGGAGGGAAGTTTGGAGGCTACGTACCCGAAGTGGCACGCTAAAAAAGTATATATGCACCTAAAATTTGAGGTTAAGACTGAAATTGACCGTGAAGGTCGGGATCGACAGTCCGGGGATGGGGCGGTGGTGTGTGAGCCGCCAAATGAAATCCACGCGCAGCAGACGGAAGATGTTCTCGATGCCGAAACCGGTTTCGAGGTAAGGGTGTTCGACCGACGACATTCCCACCGGAAAGAGCATGACCGCTTTCGTATTCGGAAGACTGCCGTCGTTGCGGGCTGAAAGGGTGCCGTAAACTCCCTTGAAAACAAAGACTTCGCGCCAGTTGAGTTTTTTGAGGAGCGGTACGCGGCCCAGCAGGAATCCGTTGAAGTGGTGTTCGTAGAAGAACGAAATCCAGGCGTCCGACGAGAATTCGTAGAAATTCATGCACGAGAAGGCATAGCGGTCGTAAAAATAGGTGCCGTTTCCCTCGTGCAGCTTCAACAGCAGGTAGGGAACCTTGCCGAAGATCTTGCCGCCTTCGAGCATGAGCCGCGAGTATCCCACAGGCGGCAGGTTGAGCCGGTACTGCATGCGGCCTTCGAGCCGCAGGTAGTCGTAGCTGGCGGGTAAGACTCCTCTTTTTGCCCCCGTGAAGTCGAAGGAGAAAATCGGGTATTTCGAACCCATGTGTCGTACCTCGAACGGCATGCGGACGATCGTTTCGTCTTTGGACAGCCGCAGCCCGATCCGTATCGAAGCGTCGTTGATGCCATGCAGCGAACGCCCGTCCGGCAGGATCATCGGTACGTAGCGGTTCGAGGAGATGTGACGGCCCCGCAGCTCGAACGAACTGCTGATCCCGTGCAGCCACTCGTGTTCGTAGAGGGCGATCCCTTCCTCGATAGTCGAAAGCCGCGAGGTGCCGCCTCGGGAGAAGATCGAGCTTAGGATGTTGTTTTCCGAGAGGGCGCTGACACCCGAGCTGAGCTGTATCGCGTCGTTGCGGTAGGTGACCGTCAGTTTGCGCAGCAGTTGTCGGCGCAGCATCAACTCTACCTCCGCAGCTCCCTTGAAGTCCTCGTCGCGGGTGCCGTAGGCCAGGTAGGTCGAGAGCCGTACGCGGCGGCTGAACTCTTTGGTCGTGCGTGCGCCTATCTGGAAACGGGCGCCCTCCAGTCGGTTGAAGCTGATTACTTTGGAGTAGGGACCTATGCCGACGTATTTGGTGTTGTAGTAGCCTCCGATGATAGTATTGAGGACGGTGTATATGTTTTTATAGAGGGGGACCTGCTGGATCGAATCGACCATTTGATAGATGGCCTTTTCCTTTTGGGTGAGGGTGTAGGGACGCAGCGAGTCCCATTCGACCTGCTTGCCCGAAATGGCATCGTCCGAGAGGATCACGCTGGCTGACGTACCCAGAACCTGTTTGGGGATCGGCGTGTCGAACTTTACGTCGGAATAGGTTACCTCGTGGCTGCCCAGGAAAGCGATCATCTTCGAGGAGTCGGATTTGGTCAGCGTAAAATCGGCGGTCATCTTCTCCCGCTGCGGGAACCACAGCGAGTCGGCCGTCAATCGGTTGTCGGCTTCGATCGCCAGGTGGCGAATCCAGTTTACATTGACTCCTTTGGCCATTTTTACGCGGGCCGAACGCAGCGCATAGCTTGCCGAGTCGATATTGACCTCGCCGTCGAGTACCGGGGTGGCGACACTTTTGGGGTGAAACCGGATTTTGTAGGTCTTGCGCCCTTCCACGTTCGTACTGTCCACCAGAAAGTATTTGTAGAATGAGCGTCCCGAGTTGGAGAGGGGGCTGGCGAACTTCACGCCGAACAGGTCGATGAAGTTTTCGTAAAGATTCACGTCGGCGTGCAGGTGTCCGGTGAATTGCGCCAGCACGCTGTTGTCTTCGATACCGGATATCTGGCTGGCGCGAATTACCTCGCGGGCGACGGACGGCGTGCGGCTGTGGTAGTAATCCGCCGCTGTTTCGGAGATCATCACGGGCAGGTAGGGCTGTCCCGTGACGGACGAGGTGTCTAGGTGCTCGAAGATGAAACCGAAATTCTGTTGGAGTTTTTTGCTCCGGAATTCCCGGATATTGGCCAGTCCGAGTTCCATTTTCGTATAGGTGCGGCAGATGTAGCGGTCGTACTCCTTGGAGTCGTTGTATTTTTTGTTGCGGATAATGCCTTCAAGGATCGGATGGGCCGGATTGTCCCCAGGGGTAATTACGACGCTTTCGATTTCCAGATGCGAAGGAGTGAGCCGGAAGTCGATTTGGTTGTAGCCCCCGACGTGGACCGGACGTATCTGAGGTTCATAACTGACCATTTCCGCCCGGATGTAGCTCGACGTGTCGCGGCTTTCGAGCGAGTAGAACCCTTCGTCGTCGGTGGTGATGCCGGTGGTCGTACCCGGGAACAGGACGACGGCGTAGGGAATCGGCTCGCCCGTCTGTGCGTCCGTGACCGTACCGCGCACCCGGGTGTTCTGGGCGGCGCAGGGGGCGTACAGAAATAGTCCCGCAAGAGCGAGGAGTATGCCGCAGAGTCGTTTCATCGAAGCCTTTCCGGAATGTCGTTTCGGATTTTCCTAAAATATAAATATACCCAAAAATACAAAGATTTTACCGGACTGTCAAAAATTATTATTTTTGCCGATCCGGATGGAACTACTTTCTGCGGAATGAAACATGGGAACGTCAAAATAGAAAAGACCAATGCGGCCCGTCTGCTCGACCGAGCCAAAATCGCCTACGAATTGATCCCGTATCGGGTGGATGAGGAGCATCTGGCCGCGACTCACGTGGCCGAACAGCTCGGCGAAGATGTTGCTGCGGTTTTCAAGACGCTCGTGCTTCGTGGTGACCGGACGGGCCATTTCGTCTGTGTCGTCCCTGGAGATCACGAGGTCGATCTGAAAGCTGCCGCCCGCATTTCGGGCAACAAGAAAGCCGATCTGATTCCCGTCCGGGAGTTGCTTCCGACGACCGGATACATCCGGGGCGGCTGTTCCCCGATCGGGATGAAAAAACCGTTCCCGACCTTTTTCCATATTTCCGTTTTGCAACACTCCGTCATTTATATCAGTGCGGGAGTTCGGGGATTGCAGATCCGGATCGCTCCGCAGGATCTGCTTCGCTTCGTCGGGGGCGAAACGGCCGAAATCAGCCGTCCGTCGTCTGTGGCGGCGGAATAAGATCCGTAATTCTTTTTTGCTATTCGATCCCTTTCTGCAGGTCGGCGGAATTGTCGTGTTGTCGAAGCGACCGCCGGACCGGTATTTCGGAAACGATTCGTTATTTCTCTTTGGGTGCCGGTCTGGTTTCGCCCTTGAGTGCCGGAAGGGAGATGCCGTACCGTACCGCCAGAATCCGAATGAGGATCACCGAGCAGGCGGCGATGAACTGCGTGGGGGCCGCCGGCAGGTCGAGATACATACAGAGATAGTAGATCAGTCCGCCGCAGATGCAGGCGATGGCGTAGATGTCTTTGCGGAAAATAAGGGGTACTTCGTTCAGCAGCACGTCGCGCAGCATACCGCCCGCCGCACCGGTCAGCGTACCCATGATGATACCCACCCACATCGGATAGCCGACGGCTATGCTTTTCTGAATGCCGACGACGGTGAAAAGTCCCAGTCCGACGGCATCGAAAATGAAGAAGGTGTTGTTGAGCCGGATCACGTATTTGCGCAGCCCGACTACGAACAGGAAGGCGAATCCCGATACGACCAGGTAGGAAACGTTCTGCATCCAGAAAGGGGGCAGGCCCAGCAGCAGGTCGCGCAGCGTACCGCCGCCGACGGCCGTGACGAATCCGACCACATAGGCTCCGAACCAGTCGAAATGTTTGGCCGAAGCGAGCCGGATGCCGCTGATGGCGAATGCGAAGGTACCGACATAGTCGAGAAGGGTGATGAAATTCATGATGTTTCGATTTTTCGGCCGCAAAGGTAGTAATTATCTCGCCGGATTATCGATAACGACGAAATAAATTCGATAGCTGCGATCGGGCTGCCGATTTCTGTTTTCTGTTTTCTGTTACCGGCCGTATGATACGGGGCGGAGGCGTTTCCTGCGGGTCTTTGCGGAATTTTCCGGCAAGGAGTGTTCGGGTTTCGTTTTTTTTCGTACTTTTATGCGGCGTAAATTCGGCTCGGAACGATGGTTTTACTTCTTCATTCCGGTTCATTGGTTTGCTTTTTCATGTTACTTAAATATTTCCCACTATGAAATTTTTTATCGATACAGCTAACCTGGCCCAGATCCGGGAAGCTAACGAAATGGGTGTGCTCGACGGGGTGACGACCAATCCTTCGCTGATGGCCAAGGAGAACATTCGCGGTGAGGAGGCCTGCCGTCGCCATTACCTCGAAATCTGCTCCATCGTCGATGGCGATGTGAGCGCCGAGGTGATCGCCACCGATTTCGACGGTATGGTCCGCGAAGGGGAAGCGTTGGCGGCCTTGCACAAGAATATCGTGGTCAAACTCCCGTGTACGGCCGACGGTATTCGTGCCGTGAAGTATTTCGCGGGCAAGAATATCCGCACCAACTGCACGCTGGTCTTTTCCGTCGGTCAGGCTCTGCTGGCAGCCAAGGCCGGTGCGACGTATGTGTCGCCGTTCGTAGGCCGTCTGGACGATATTTGCGAGAACGGGGTGGCTCTCGTCGCCGAGATCGTGCGTATGTATCGTTACTACGGTTATGATACGCAGGTGCTGGCGGCTTCGATTCGGCATACGCAGCACATCGTCCAGTGTGTCGAGGCGGGGGCCGACGTGGCGACCTGCCCGCTTGCGGCGATCAAGGGTTTGCTGAAACACCCGCTGACCGACATCGGTTTGGCGCAGTTCCTGGCAGACCACGCCAAGGTGAATTCGTAGGGAGGCGGCGTTTCCCGTAATGGAAAAGCGATGCCGATGATCGAAAAATCATCGGCATCGTCGTTTCGTATTCGGGCCGGAATCCGATCAGATTTCCAGCCCCATGATATAGTCGTTCATGTAGAATCCGCCTCCGATTTCGAAATCGCCTTCGCGCAATTTGCGCATACCCATCCGTTCGTAGAATTTTACGGCTTTGTTATGGCGATTTACGTGGAGCTCCATCCGGCAGGGAGCCGGGTGGAGCTGTTTGATGTGTTCGATAGCCTTGCGGAAGAGGAAGCTCCCCGCGTGCACACCCTGGAATCGGGGCAGGATGTAGATTTTTTGCAGGATGTAGAGGTCGTCTGCTTCGGGCTGGACAGAGAGATAGCCGCAGGGAGTGCCGTCCTTGTAGGCGATGTAATATACGTGCCCTTCGGCCATCTGCCGCCGGAGGTTTTCGGGGGAGTACATCCACTCCATCATGTAGTCCAACTGTTCGGGCGAAAGGATGGTTTTATAGGTGTCGGGAAATGCGACGCAGGCCATTTCGCGTATCAGTCCGCAATCTTCGACGGAGGCTTTTCTGGCAGTAAACATAAGGTGTTCGATTCGGTTTCGCTCTTGCAAATATATTGAAAGCCAGGAGAAACCGGGAACTTGTTCCCGGTTTTCTGAGGTGCATTCTATCTAGAATATGTTCAAAGATGGTGATTCTGGTAGTCGGAGAGTTCTGTTTTTGTCGCGATAATTTGTCGGGCTGTATGAGACGGATGCCTGGGCAATAACAAATTAGGCCAATATTGTAGCCACAAAATTTCTATAGTCCCTCCTCGACGGTTTTCCGTACAGGTTCCTGGTACTGTTTACCTTTTCCGAAACGGAAGTTGATTTTCAACATTACTCTGTTCCAGGCATTTTTTACATAAGAAGTCCCTTGTGTTCTGACGATACTGTTCTCGATGGAATGGTAATGGCTTTCCGGATTGGTGAGGAAATTGTCGCAGGAGAGTTGAAATGCCCAGTCTTTGTATTTATATCTCACACCTATCGCAGAGGATAATTCACTGTCGTATATCATCGGAATAGACAATCCTTTACAAGGTATCGCACCCTGATAATATGCGGAAAAGTTTTTGTAGTTGAAAGTCAGCTCATAGTACATCGGAGCCTGAAAATGAGTCACCCTCCCCAATACTTTCGAATCGACTTTTGTATAACTGAATCCTCCGCCTAATTTCAATGCCAGCAAGTCGTTTTTGAATGGGCTGAGTCTCAAATCATAATGTACGGAGTGCACATCTGCCCAGTTGTCATTAATCGGTGAGTATGCGATATACGGCTGTTCATACTGATAATAGTAGTCGATTGGATTCTTGTAATATAAGTAGCTGTATGAAACATTTATATTGAGCCATTTGTTATGATATACGACATTGAAAGTCGTCTGGTTCGCACGGCCGCCGACCAGCTCGGGATTCCCGTGTACGATAATATTTTGATTATAAAACGAAGTGGCTTCGCTGAGTTGTCCCAGTCCTGGCTGCATATTGGCTTGGACGAATCCGGCTTTCAGCATAAAAGAGGGTGAAATACGATAACCGATATCTACCCGAGGCGCAAAGACCCATTGCCAAATATCGTTGTCGTTTGTTTTTGTTCGTGTCCCTGTTACTCCCAAAGAAAAACGATAAGTAAACCGAGGCCCGATCTTTCCGGTGATCTCTCCGGCAAAATAATTTTTCAGAATGCTGTTAGTTTCCCGGGAATAGCCCGACGTGTTGTCTATTCGATATTTGCTAATATCATAGTAAAAATAATCTCCGAATGAAAGCGTCAGCTTGTCGAAAGTCTTGGTATAGAGAGCTTGGCCGTTCATCTGATAGCCGTCTCCGTCCATATTAAGAAAATCTTCAAATACAGGCGTATCGTCCGATAATGCGTATTGGTTCTTATAGGTATCGGAAACAGAATTTATGTAATCGCCTCGAAGTGTTATCATTAGTTCATGCCGGTTGCGGAATTGCCTCCAGAAGTACAGGTCGAGCGTCGGATTGAATGAGTGGGACTCGCTTTCCTTCACTCCGTAACGGTCCGAACCTATGCCATCCTGAATAAAGGCAAGCCGGGAATCGGTCTGTTGAGAATGCTTATCATAACTTGGGAAAAAGCGGGCTTGAAATACATATTTTCCGGGGAGTTGATTCGTGTATTTGAGACTAAATTGAGGACTTAAGAAGTTGTTTTCACTCTGCCGTTCTTCCTCCTGCCGGAAATCCACCCCGTCGAGCGTATATTCCATTTCATCCGAGGCATATTGATCATCCCATGATCCGTAGCCTATGTTTGCAGTAAATGCCAACTGATGCCGTCCCCGGTTGTATTGCAGGAAAAAACTATCGTTCAACCAGGGCGAAGTCAGATGTTGGTTCAGCTCCACACTTCCGTATATTCCGTCTTCCCGAATTTTCGTGATAATGTTGATGACTTTATTGCCGTTGCTGAGGCCGAATTTGATGGGCGGCAGATCGTAGTATTCGATCTTTCGGACATCTTCGGGCCGCAGAGTCGTCAATTCCTGTTCCGAAGAGGCGATACCGTTTACCAAGACCGTCACACTGCCATCGGACGCGGTGATTTGATTGGTCTGGCGGTTGATTCTGATCTGCGGAATCTTGTTGGTCAGATCGAGACTCGTGACCGCCGCCTTCCGGTCTTCATTGGTGATGGTATATACCGTCCGGTCGAAATAGCTGGCTGTGTTGTTGGCCGTGACGACCACCGCATCGATCTCTGCGACATCTTCGGACAGGACGTAATCCCGGACGACCTCCGTCATGCCTATCGAAGGTTTGCGAAGAAGCACCGTATCGTAAAGAGTCTTGTACCCGATTGTCCGAACCGATAGCAGGTAGCGGCCCGCACGGTGTTTTCCGAACCGGTAATTGCCGGCCATATCGGTTATCACGCCTTCCGTGTAGCGGGTCGTATCCGGCAGTTGCTGGAGAATGACCGGGGCGAAGGCGACCGGTTCGTTTTTCTCGGTGGTAATTTTACCTTTCAGGACGATTTGCGCCTGGAGCGGTGTCGCCAGGCTCGTTATGATGATCAGAAGAAGAACGGGGATAAGTCGGGGGTGTCTCATAGTTGCGGAGTTTGAAAAGAATATAAAATAGAGTAGTGAAGACGGGGCGGGAAGGGAGCGGATTATAGTTCGCAACCGGGGGAAGGCGTCAGTTGTTCCTTAATGGAGGGGGCATTGAAATTCACTCCGACAGTTACGAAATTCAATACCCCGTCGTAATACGGCTCTTCCAGGTTGTCCAGTCTGTAATATTCGATACGCTCGATGTTGTCTGCGGTCAGATTTGTCAAAATAGCTGCATATCCAGCCTCATCCGGAATAATACCGCTGAACATAAGACATACCGTGGCGCCGTTTTCATCGGTCAAATAACCATCTTCGTAGGTTATGCCCGGAATATGGCTGTAAAGATCCTCGATCGTCCGGGCATCGGGGGCAATCTGTTTGGGACGATACGTTTCCACGGGTCGGAAAGCTACGGTATCGGCAGAGCGCTCGACAGGAATGTAGTAATCGATGTTGCCTATTCTGCCGGGAACGTATTTGATCTCGATCTCCTTGCTTCTCGTTCGGATACCCGGACCCGATATTTTAAGCTGATAGGTCTGATCGGTTGCGACGTTTCCGAAATCATACCAACCGTTCATTGCCGTAATAGTCCCGTATTCGGGTTCTCCGGTCGCCGGATCGCATAACCATACCGATGCGAAAGGAACGGGGGTAGGTGTTTCCGATACATACACAAAACCTGTGATCTCCTGCTCTTGTCCTGCCGCAGAACTTATGAAGCCTGCCAAAGCGAAAAATAATAAAACGAATCTTTTCATAGCCGTTGAATGTTTCTTAATTAAAAATAAGCATTTTATCGGGAATCAGACAAATAATTTTCGGATAAAATAGTTGCGAAATCGAAGAATGGTAATTTTATTTGTGTGATATTGAACTTTTTCTATATCTTATTTGAATATATATTTACGATGGACGGAGTTGCGGAGCAATAAAAATATCGAGGTATGACGCGAAATTGCATTTTGACCGTTGTTTTGAACAAAATGCAGACTTTGTAAAAATGAATTAAAATCGGAGAAAGAAAAATGCCTGATTTTTTTCGGCTGCAGATTTCGATAGGATAGGGTAAAGACAAAGGCAGCCGATAATCGATCGATTATCGGCTATTTTTTTGTTATCCTGCTGGACCTAAAAGTGATCCAGTCGGAATCACTCAATGAGCCGTCGGAGTCTTCCTGAAAATGCCGCTTATATGATATTACAAGCTATATTTTCGGATCGTGGTTTATTTCAGTCTGTTTCAATTTGTAACTTATCTTGAGCGTACTTCATAACGTGGTTATGTAATTTTTCGTTTCTTGTGGTAGGATTTGATTCTATTATTTCCGGTTATAATCTTGAAATACATTACGGAATGTTTTGCCGCGATATTTTTAAACAATCTTGATATTGCTGCTTGGAATATAAACAGGATGGTTGTATAAAGTCCCAAGTGGATTTTTCAAGAAGGTTACCGATCGACTCGTTTTTATGGTTTGATATATTAATAAACATTATTGTTGCATAGTATGTGTCATAAGACAACTTCTAGCTATGAAAAGAGATAAATTGTCGAATTGTGTTTGCAATATTTATAATTATTATTAAATTTGATCAGGAATTGTTTGGTATTTACATCTTTATAATTTTTCAAACTTATAAGCAATACAGAATGGTCATATATCTTACTTAAAATTATCTTTCTAATATTTATTGCTTATGAAAAACATTAAACTTTTTGTAACATTCGTTGCTTCTTTATTTTTTCTTTTCTCTTGCGAGAAAGAAAAAGTTGAAACTTGTGGATTTGACACGATCAGACTCACAGAGTCTTTCTTGACAGAATATGCAAAGGGAGACGGAGTGGACAACTATATGATAGCTCTTGCAAGTGGTCCGACAGTCTTCGATCCAACAAATCAGCAATGGCATACTGAAAATGACGGATGGGTAATGCTTATTAGTCTGTTCGCAGAACCTGTTGCCAATCTTGGGGCGCCGGAAATTCCTGAAGGAAAATATACGCTTGGAAGTGCTCCGGGTGCGGGTGTTTGGAGTTCTGAAGAAGATGTCAATCAACTATACTATACCGGAAAAGACGGTGTTAGCACCTTGGTACCGGTAAGCGGAGAGCTTACTTTTGCCAAAACGGCAGATGGATACATAATGACTGGAAAGTTTTTGGCTGCTGACCAGAAAGAATATTGCGTAACCTATACCGGAACTCTTAAATTCCAGCCGCAAGGAGAAACTTCGGTTATTGATCAGCCTGTGAATACAAAATTCATAGGTGGACAGGCAATATATAAAGGTCCGGATCCATCCTTCGGCGATTTGGGCTGGGTACAACTTGAACTTTATGATGCAGAGCCGGATCCGGAGATGGGGACGATTTTGGGTAATTTCTTAAAAATCAAGATGTTTATTCCTATTCAGACAGAAAAATTCACGTCCATGCCATCTGGCACTTGGAAATTGAATGCTTCTGCTGATGAAAATACGGCAGAACCTGGATATGATAGCGGAGAAGACCTTCCTACCGGATCATACGTAGTCCAGACAAGTTCGGACGGTTCGACAATGAAACTCGGTATGTTGAACCAAGGGACAATAACAGTAACGGAAGACCAGCATGTTGTAATAGATGCTTACACAACCGAAGGAATTAGTGTAAAAGGAAACTTAAACAAACCTCTCGAAATACTGGATCTTGGAGGTGGGGAAGTCGATGATTCTCAATATTCTACTCTTACAACAGACAAAGTAATAGATCTTAGTGGCGCAGAAACAGCGTACTTTCTTGATTATGAAGATTATTATGAGAACGGCACACGAAATGTAGTGCTTCAGATCTTGGATAGTCAGTCAATGACAGGTATGTTTCTTGATCTGGCATTGTCGAAAGCAGATAATAGATACGATCCCCTTCCCAACTGTACATGCACCCTCGATCCGGGAGATAACAGGGCGTTTACGTTTGCAGGAGGAAGTATTTGGCAGTCAAATGCCGTAGGAACCTGGGGATTCCTCAAGCTTCAAACCAATGGCGAGACTATAATGCCTGATTTCTCAGAAGCAGGAAATGCAGCCGGGGGATCGCTTACCATTACCAGAAACGGAGATGAATATACTATAACAGTAAATTTCATTGATGACGCAGAAACTCCGCATCGTATCACAGGAACTTGGACTGGCACTCTGACTCCTTATTCATACACGGCATCCGTAAGTGGTTTGTTAGAGCAATCGATGAAACCAGTTAAATAATCGGACAAGGGATGTTTTTTATAGTTAGAAAGATTATATAATATTTCTTATTGAGATAAATAAAAGAGTCTTTCAGGTAGGCGAATGAAAGGAGGGTAACTAATTTTTTAGTTACCCTCCTTGTTTTTACCTGTATTCTGTCTCTATCGTAATTGTGATACTTGTGTAGATAAAAAGATAGCTTCATTTTATAACGGCTATGGATTCCGATTACCAATATTCGACAAATGAGAGCGACTTATTTATAAATTCGTTACGGCTTTTATAGTAACGAATTGACAGCGATTCATTTTCACAGGGTGACTTTTTGAGGCCTTTTTCTGTCGCAGGTAGGTGGAAAACATCTTTAAACCACTGGTTTAAAGATGTTTGTCTTGGTTTGTCAGAGTTTTTCATTTCTCTGAAGTGATCTCGCTGGGATCCGTTTGTGAACTCGATGGAATCATCCTATGATCCGTCTGGGGCCTTCCTGAAAATGCCGCTTACATATTGCTATAAGCTATATTTTCGAGAGGTTGGCTTCTTTGATTCGGCTTCCACTTGTTGCTTGTTTCTAACGTAGGTCACAACGTGGTTACACAACTCTGTCGCTTCTTGTCATAGAACTTAATAGGGGTATTTCCTGTTATAATCTTGAAAAAGCGATCTAATTTTCTTGCATCAACAATTACCTTTCATTAATAGTAAATTTCCGATTTGGGGGCAGATTTTCCGGGTTGGGTAAATCCATCCGGCGAAAGAGGGGGTGGATCGGTAATTTTATATCAAATATCCGAAAAATGGGCAATATGGCTGAAATATGGATCGTCCTGGTAGGACTTTGTCCGATGGAAGGACTTCTGGTCGCAGACCAACTACGACCAGGGTTCATCCTGTTTTGGGCCGTTGTGCTGTTGTTTCCGGTAAGTGGAGGCGTGTGGCGGAGCGATGTGCTGGAATGTTGGGGCAAACGGCTGCTGTTCGGAAAATACGGATAGCGGTTCATCGGGGCCACATGCGCATTCAGCCAAGCATCGCGTCCACATCGGCATTCTTGAGCAATACCGTGGTCGTAGTCTTAGATAGGATACGCCTCGGAAAAATGGGAACAAGTTCCCGTTTTCTCTCGGTTTTCGCTATCTTTCTGCGGTCAAGAGCTACGTAACTATGGAAAATAAAAATATATGGACACTAATTACCGGAGCCAGTTCCGGTATCGGCTACCGGTACGCCGAAGAGTTGGCCGCACAGGGGTACAACCTGCTCCTCGTCAGCAACGAAGAACCCCTGTTGAGCGAAACTGCCGGTCAGTTGGCCCGACAATACGGCGTGGAGACCCGGCCGCTTTACATGGATCTGGCGACATCCGATGCCGCCGACAGACTCTATGCGACGTGTCAGGATTGGAACATTCGAATCGACCTGCTGATAAACAACGCAGGAATGTACCGTTTCGGCGAGACGCTCGACATCGAAAGAGACTTTACTGCGAAAATGATCGCCCTGCACGTGCTTACTCCGACGAAACTCTGTCTCCTTTTCGGCAAGGACATGCGCAGACAGAGACACGGATATATCTTGAACATGTCTTCCGTGACGGCGTGGCTGGCCTATCCCGGTATCAACGTATATGGAGCAACCAAATGTTATCTGAAACATTTCTCCCGGGGGCTGCATACAGAACTTCGCGACTACGGCGTGAACGTGACGGCTGTTTGTCCGGGTGCGGTAGATACCGACCTTTATAACTTGAACGGAAAACGGCGGCGGCTCCTGGTACGGCTGGGCATTATGCTGCCTCCCGAAAAACTCGCCCGCAGAGCGATTCATGCCCTGTTTCGCGGCAAGGCCGTGCTGGTTCCCGGTTTGCTGAATCGGCTTGTGCTGGCGCTCACACCGTTAATCCCGCATAGCGTCATCCGCCGGGTGGCACGTCGGACAAACATTCTGCCGCTGCACGAATAACCCCCGCTATTCCCGGACGGATACGATCTGCGACCGGTATCGCACCGGCCCGAAACCGCCGCATCCGGCATAGGAATTCTGCAAAATCGTGCAAATTCGGCGGCAACGTGTGCCATCGACTCGGGAGACGAAACCACCTCATTCTGCCCGAATACAACATACGACAAATTCCGTCATTCGCTCCTTCGAAATAGATAAATGGAGGGGAAATTGCGAATCGAGCGAACGGCACCCATGCCTCGATTATCCTGGTTCGTCCGATGTTTTGCAGGAAAACGATTGTACTGTTTGAGCAAATTTTCGGATATAATGAACATAGGAAAGCGACAATATTTATCGTAATTTTGTCCCAATTCAATTATGGGATCTGATGCTGAAATATGGATTGTTCTGACGGGCCTTTGCCTCATGGTGGGATTGCTGATCGCCGACCGGCTGCGACCGGGACTCGTTCTGTTCTCCATCGTCGTGCTGTTTATGTGCGCAGGCATTGTCTCTCCCGAGGAAGTTCTCGCCGGATTCGGAAACAAGGGGGTCATCACCGTAGCCTTGCTGTTTTTAGTCAGCGAAGGCGTACGGCGTAGCGATGCATTGGGGCATCTGGTCGAACGGCTGTTGCCGGAAAAAAAGAGTATGACCATTCGTCGGGGATATGCGCGTATCCTGCCAACCATCGCTTCCGTATCGGCATTTTTGAACAACACACCGGTAGTCGTGGTTTTCATCCCGATCATCAAGCAATGGGCCTCCAGAACTGGCCTGCCGCTCCGCAAATTCCTTATTCCGCTCTCCTATGCTGCGATTCTGGGAGGTATGTGTACGCTTATCGGCACATCGACCAACCTGGTGGTCCACGGCATGATGCTCGAAGCGGGCCTCGAGGGTTTCACGATGTTCGAACTGGGCAAGGTCGGAATATTCATCGCCATCGCGGGTACGCTCTACATGATCTTTTTTGCCGCGAAACGCCTGCCCGGCGAGAACGCTCCGAACGGAGAAGAACATCCGGCCCGCAATGAAGAGAGCCGGATCGTCGAGGCCGTGCTGGGCCCCCGGTTCCCCGGCATCAATCGATCGTTCAAAGAGTTCGACTTCCGCACCCACTACGGTGCCGAGATCCGGGAAATCCGCCGGGGGGGAGTCGCACTTCCCGCCCCGGAAAGCCAGTCGTTCCGTGAGGGAGACACGCTGGTGCTTGATACCGACGGAACATTCATCCGCACATGGGGCGATTCGAGTGTCTTTTTGATGTTGAGCAACGGCAAAGAGTACAAACCCTTGTGCCCGCCCTGGAAAAAGTGGCTGGCGCTGGCGTTGCTTACCCTGATGATCGCCGGCGCTACATTCGGCAGCTTTCCTTTCATGCAGCGGCTGCTGCCAGGCATCCGGCTGGACATGTTCTTCTGGGTAGCGGTCGTAACCGTGCTGATGGCCTGCTTCGGAATCTTCCCGGCCAAGAAATACACGAAATTCATCTCTTGGGATATTCTTGTGACCATCGCTTCGGCGCTGGCGATCAGCCGAGCCATGACCAATTCGGGACTCGCCGATCTCATCGCGGAACACCTGATCGCCCTCTCGGGCAACGTATCGCCGCTGGTGGTACTGGCCGTACTTTATATCACCACCAACCTCATCACCGAGCTTATCACCAATAATGCGGCGGCGGCCTTTGCCTTTCCGATCGCGCTTTCGGCTTCGGAGCAGCTCGGCGTGAACCCGATGCCTTTCTTCGTGGCCATCTGCATCGCCGCTTCGGCCAGTTTCTCCTCACCGATTGGCTATCAGACCAACATGATCGTGCAAGGTATCGGCAACTACCGGTTCCGCGACTTCGTGCGCGCCGGACTTCCGCTCAACCTGATCGCCTTCGTGCTGACGATGGCACTCGTCCCCCTGTTCTGGCAATTCTGAATCGAATCGATATGGCAACGAATATTCATCCGATTTTCGACCGCATGGAGTCGCGCGAAGAGAAAGAACTGCACCTCGGCCAACACGGGCTGACAATCTGGTTCACGGGACTTTCCGGGTCCGGAAAAAGCACCGTAGCCGTCGCATTGGAACGGGAACTCTCCTCCCTGGGCTACATGAGCCGCATCCTCGACGGAGACAACATACGCAGCGGCATCAATTCCGACCTGGGCTTTTCGGAGGCCGACCGCAGAGAAAACATCCGCCGCATCGCAGAGGTGTGCAAACTCTTCACCGACACGGGAATCATCACGCTGGCAGCCTTCGTTTCCCCCACCTCCGCCCTGCGGAAACTGGCACGAGAGATCGTAGGCAAAGAACACTTCTTCGAAATATACGTTTCCACACCCCTCGAAGAGTGCGAACGCCGCGACGTCAAAGGACTATACGCCAAAGCCCGCAGCGGTGCGATCCCTGAATTCACGGGTATCACGGCTCCGTTCGAGGAGCCGGAACATCCGGAACTCCGGCTGGACACCACGCATTTGAGCGTGGAAGAATGCGTCCGGCGAATCGTCCGGGCGATCATGCCCATAATATCCATTGATCCGAAATCACGCTATTGAACACTATGGAAACATACAACCTGACCCATCTGAAGGCGCTCGAAGCCGAAGCCATCCATATCATCCGCGAAGTAGCTGCCGAATTCCGCAACCCGGTGATGCTCTATTCGATCGGCAAGGATTCCTCGGTAATGGTGCGGCTGGCTGAAAAAGCGTTTTACCCCGGCCGCGTACCGTTCCCGCTCATGCACATCGACTCGAAATGGAAATTCCGTGAAATGATCGAATTCCGCGACCGATATGCCGCAGAACATAATTGGAACCTGATCGTCGAATACAACCGGAAAGCCTACGAGGAGGGAGTGGGGCCTTTCACCCACGGCAGCAAGGTACACACCGACCTGATGAAAACCCAGGCACTGCTGATGGCTCTGAAGAAACACGGCTTCGATGCCGCATTCGGCGGTGCCCGGCGCGACGAAGAGAAGAGCCGGGCCAAGGAACGCATCTTTTCGTTCCGCAACGAATTCCAGCAGTGGGATCCCAAGAACCAGCGCCCCGAATTATGGGATATATACAATACCCGCATCCGCGAAGGTGAAAGCATCCGGGTCTTCCCGCTCTCAAACTGGACGGAGCTGGATATCTGGCAGTATATCCGCCAGGAACGCATTCCCATCGTACCGCTCTATTACGCTAAAGAACGTCCCATCGTCGAAATAAACGGCAATCTCATCATGGTCGATGATGACCGTATGCCCGAGGAGCTGCGTCGCAAGGCACGGATGCGCAAGGTCCGCTTCCGCACATTGGGCTGTTACCCGCTGACCGGAGCCATTGAAAGCGATGCCGATACCATCGAAAAGATCGTCGAGGAGATGATGACCACGACCCGTTCGGAGCGCACGACACGTGTGATCGACTTCGATCAGGAAGGCAGCATGGAACAGAAAAAACGCGAAGGGTATTTCTAAATTCGAACATCATGGCACTCAGCATAGAAGAATTTCTGGCGCAGGACGAACGAAAGGATCTGCTGCGCCTCTTGACCGCAGGGTCGGTTGACGACGGCAAATCGACGCTCATCGGGCGTCTGCTTTTCGACAGTAAAAAACTCTACGAAGATCAGCTCGACGCTCTCGAGCGGGACAGCAAACGCTGCGGCAACGCCGGCGACCACATCGATTACGCGCTGCTGTGCGACGGTCTGAAGGCCGAACGCGAACAGGGCATCACCATCGATGTCGCCTATCGCTATTTCTCGACCAACCGGCGAAAATTCATCATCGCCGATACTCCGGGACACGAACAATATACACGCAACATGATCACGGGCGGCTCGACAGCGAATCTCGCAATCATCCTCGTCGATGCCCGCAGCGGAGTCGTCACTCAAACCCGTCGCCACAGCTACCTGGTGTCGCTGCTGGGGATCCGCCACGTGGTGCTGGCCGTGAACAAGATGGACCTGGTGGATTTCTCCAGAGAGCGTTTCAATGAAATAGCCGCCGAATACCGCCGGTTCATCGCACCGCTCGGCATCCCCGATCTGCAATGCATCCCCCTTTCGGCGCTCGAAGGCGATAATGTCGTGGAGCGCAGCGCACGGACGCCATGGTATCAAGGTGTATCCCTGCTCGAATTTCTCGAAACGGTCGAAATCGACCGCGACATCAACATGCAGGATTTCCGATTCCCGGTACAATACGTACTGCGGCCGAACCTCGACTTCCGCGGGTTCAGCGGCAAGATCGCTTCAGGAGTCATTCACCGGGGCGATGAGGTAATGGCTCTGCCCTCGGGCAAGCGGTCTCGCGTGAAAGAGATCGTCACCTACGACGGCAACCCGGAATACGCCTTCGCCCCGCAGTCGGTGACACTCACACTCGAAGACGAAATCGATCTTTCGAGGGGCGAGATGCTTATACGCCCCGACAACAGGCCGCAGGCGGGACATCATATCCAAGCCATGCTGGTCTGGATGGACGAACAACCGATGGATCGATCCAAGTCGTTCTTTCTCAAGCACACTACTCATACTACGCGGGCCCGGATCGGCGATATAGACTACCGTGTGGACATCAACACGATGGATCATCTTCCCGCCGAACGGCTCGCACTCAACGAAATCGGACTCGTATCGCTGTCGGTTGCCGACGCACTGCTTTACGACCCCTACACGGAAAACCGTGCCACGGGAGCTTTCATCCTAATCGACCCCGTTACGAACTACACATCGGCCGTAGGCATGATCCTCGGAGCGGATCCGAGACAAACGGACACTCCCGACGAAGATCGTATCGAGATCAGTCTCGCCGAACTGAACATCGACGAATCGCACCGCGAAGCCGTCGAACGGATCTGCGAGTTCCTGCGTGAAAGGGGAATCAACATAATCTGCACGAAAAAATAATATACCGATGGGACTTCTGAAATTCGAGAATCTGCCAGTCAATACGCTCGTCGGCGCCGATAAAAAAACATTCGACACCGTAACCCATAGTGCGGAAATCGACGAAGATCGCCGCCATAAATTCGTTGTGACCAAACGGATACGCCGAATGCTCGATCCATTTTACGCAATCAACGAGAAACGCTACGCCTCGCTTTCCCCGAACCCCAACACGGAAGCCCCGGTGTTCATCCTCGGCCACTGGCGCAGTGGTACGACTTTCGTACATAACGTTCTCTCGTGCGATGACAGTTTCGGCTGCTGCTCGACCTATCAGACGGTATTCCCCCACCTGATGCTTTGGGGACGCCCTTTCTTCAAGCGCTGCATGTCTTTAGTCATGCCCTCCGAACGGCCGACCGATTCGATGGCGCTGGGCGTGGATCTTCCGCAGGAGGAAGAGTTCGCCTTGAGCAACATGACCGCCTGTGCGCACTACCATTTCTGGATGTTTCCCCGCCGCATGGCCGAATACCGGGACAAGTATCTCACCTTCACGACTGCGACCGAAGCGGAGCGGCAGGAGTTCATGCAGGCGCTCGACAAGCTGATCCGCATCTCGCTGCACGTCACCGGGAAAAAGCGGTTCCTCAGCAAAAATCCGCCCCATACGGGGCGGATCAAAACCCTGCTCGAGTTGTATCCCGATGCAAAGTTCATCTACCTGGTCCGCAATCCCTACGCCGTATTCGAATCCACACGCAGTTTCTTCCGCAATACGCTCGCCTCGATCCGGTTGCAAAGCATCTCCGACGAGGAACTGGAGCATGAAATTCTGCTCAACTACCGGGCGTTGTACGAACATTACGAGGCGGACAAACCTCTGGTTCCGGAGGGACACCTCATCGAAGTGCGATTCGAAGAGTTCGAGTCCCATCCGCTCGAAACGGCAAAGGCCATCTATCAGAAGTTGTCGCTGGGTGATTTCGAACAGGTACGACCCGCTATGGAACATTACCTCGAAGGACAACGGGGATTCCGAAAGAAAACCTATCATTTCGATCCGAAAACCAGGCAGGCCGTCGAACAATATTGGGGCGACGCGCTGCGTCAATGGGATTACCGGCCATGACTGGCTTTCGTTTCGGTTTTGTGCTGGCATTGATCCTTTGCTCGGCAACGGTTAGGGCCCGGGATGTCGTTTCAGCCGGGGAGCGGTACGAGATGACGGCGCAGGATTCCGTCGTACAATCGAAGTCCGAACTGCGGCAGATGCGCCGCGACTCGATCCGCCGGCACAAAAATGTCTGGATCTCCATGCTCGGAGGTCCCTCCTATACCCCCGAGGCATCGTTCGGCATCGGTGGAGCGATGTTAACTTCGTTTCGGATGAATAAGGCTGATACGATATCGTAGCGTTCGTTTCTGCCGATCGGATTCAATCTTTCGCTCAACGGCACGATCGTCGTCAGCGGGACCGGAGCCTTGTTTTTGAAATAGAATCGGTTCCGCATCTATCTCAAAAACGCTTACCGTGACGAACCGAGCAACTACTACGGAGTCGGTTATCAAACGATCGAACGTACTGAAAAAGGGGAAGCAACGACCGAATTTCACAAACAAGCCTTTCAATTCCACCCGCGTTTCGTGTGGGAGATTCGTCTGTCGCTTTATCTGGGGGCTTTGGCCGATGTGAACCATACTTCCTCTTCCGACATAAATCCGGTGATGGCCGCCGATCCTTACTTTACGAAGTACAAATCTCGCTATACCGGCATCGGAGTCGGGGGAATCATTCAATACGACACGCGCGACGACGTTGCTACTCCGTCACGCGGAGTGCTGCTCGGGGCTGCGGGAACTTTTTATCTCAAACCGCTGGGCAGCACCTACAACTATCAGCGACTCGATCTCGAATACCGCCAATTCGTTCCCCTTTTCAACCGCCGCAGTGTATTGGCCTGGACGGTCCGGTCGCAGATGGGATTCGGGGACATCCCTTTTACGGAACTGCCGATGTTCGGCTCTCCGTTCGACCTGCGCGGATACTACTGGGGCAAGTACCGGGATAAGTCGATGGCTTACGGAATCATGGAGTACCGCCATATGTTCGGTTCCGAAGCGTCATATCGTCGGGGCAATTTCTGGTCGAAACTGGGATTCGTCGTCTGGGGCGGGACCGGCACCATCGGACGAATGCCCGCGGAGTGGAACAGATGGAAATGGAATTATGGGGCCGGACTTCGTGTGCAGGTGCAGCCGAAGAAAAACTTCCGGTTCGACGTGGGGCGCGAACCGGGGCAAAAAGGGGTACTCTTCTACATGAATATGACCGAGGCATTTTGAACCTTGCCTGCTTGTTTGGCATTTGCCTTTCTGAGTTCGGACGTTGATTTTCGGACTTCGGTTGAATTGCACCCGGTCGGATAACCGATCCCGCTATTTTTGTCATTCGAAAGAGTTATACTCTTTCTCAATAATTTTACTTTAACACATTTTATTTTAAGAATGAAAAGATCGTTTTTGAAAAATTGGATGGTGCCGCGCTTTTCACCGGAGCCTGCTGTGGGATGGTAGCATGTGATGATGACGATAACGAGACCCCTCCTCCGACCGGTCCCGATGCAACGGTCATTGTGGGTTCGTATTCGGGAACGATGCAGATCGTCGAGGCGTAGCCCAAGGAGGGCAGCGAGGGCGAAGAGCCGGCAGGCACGGAACTGGAAGCGGCCGTTACGAAAGACGCCGTCGAGTTCGAGAATTTCCCGATTCGCAGCTTGATTGCGGCCGTTCTGGGAGAGTCCGGCTCCGACGCAATAATTAACGGTATCATCGAAGCGGTCGGTCCGGTCAGCTACGCCATACCTTATACGGCAGCGATCAATGAGGATAAGACGATCGTGCGGATGGCGCTGAAACCCGAGGTGTTGAATATTACCATGGGGGATCCCGAAACGGACGGCCTGACGATCGCGGTTACGATCTCTGCCAACAGCGACGGTGTCTATAACTTCGAATCCAAGACGCTCCAATTCCCGCTCTCTGTCGATAAAATTCAGCTCGGAGACGGCGAACCGATTTCGGCACCTTTGTATTTGGCGTTCGATCTCGTGAAGAAATAGGACGCATTGTGAAGTGCACCCCAAATATTGGACGGATTAGTATTTGTTTAGATGGCATGAGTTC
>OIWO01000523.1_pt1 | contig 42114 bp, 33 predicted proteins | sample 1587641 | NCBI WGS metagenome assembly OIWO01 (sample SAMEA3888924, study PRJEB22519) | human gut metagenome | biome: human gut; feature: human-associated habitat; material: faeces | place: Denmark | collected 2010
GGGCTAGGGGGTTAGGGGTTAGCGGCTGGTTTTAAATTTAAAAGCTTTCCCGCACGTGTCGGACCTGCTAGCTGCTGACAGCTGACTGCTAGTCCCTAGCCCCTATCTGCTAATCGCTAATGACTTTAGCCTTGAAGACCAGGGCTACGTCGGCGTCGGAACAGCAGAATTCGGCTTCGCCTTCCGGCTGTCCCGGAAGCTGGCCGCCATAGCGCAGGATATCGACATAGGGAAAGGCACAGTGCAGGGCCATGGGACAGATTTTTCCCCGGTCCGTATCGTAATCAAAAGTTTCCCCGATGTGATGGCCGCGATGGCAGCCCATAGTCCCCAGTTTCCCCGTAATCGTAAGCTGGATAGCTGGACGTTTTCCTCGTGACATGGTGTTCTCCTTTGTGGATAAGTAAGCGGGCCGCCCTTTGGGACGGCCCCTACGAGTATTGCAGGTTACGGAATCGCAAACAGCCGCTTGGCGTTTTCTGTGGTCGCCCGGGCCACTTCGGCGGCGTCTATGCCCCGCAGGGCGGCAATTTCTTCGGCGACGTAGTGGACATAGGCCGGTTCATTGCGCTGGCCGCGGTGGGCCTGGGGCGTCAAGTACGGGCAGTCCGTTTCGATGAGCATGCGGTCTAACGGCAAATGAGACGCGACGCGTTTGGCCCGTTTGGAATTGGGATAGGTCAAGGGCCCGTCAAAGCCGAAATAGAAGCCCATGCGCAGCAGTTCGTCCGTCATTTCCAGACTGCCTGAATAGCAGTGGAAGACGCCGCGGATGCCCTTGCCGTACTGGCGCAGGATGTCCAGCGTGTCGCCGTGGGCTTCGCGGTCATGGATGATGATGGGTACGTCGAGTTCCACAGCCAGTTTGACCATGTCGATGAAGACGGCCTGCTGGACATCCCGGGCCGGTTCAGGCCAGTGATAATCCAGGCCGACTTCGCCGACGGCAACGACTTTCTCTTCCGACTGTATCCATTGGCGCAGCTTGTCGACGTCGCCATCCTGGGCCTTGGCCGCTTCTTCGGGATGGATGCCGACGGCGGCATAAAGGCCGTCGTGTTCCCTGGCCATGGCGATGCACTGGGCTGACGTTTCCATATCCGTCGCCGGGCAGATCATGAGGCCTACGCCGGCTGCAGCCGCCCGGTCGAACACGGCTGGACGGTCTTCAGCGTAAGCGCCGTCATTGACGTGGCAATGGGTATCGAAGAGCATCAGCGGACCCGGCTTCCCGGTGCCATGCCGTCGACGAAAGCGACCTGCAGGTTATCGTTGCCATCGGAAGCAGCCAGGAGCATACCTTTCGATTCAACACCGCAGAGCTTGACCGGTTTCAGGTTGGTGACGACGATGACGCAGTGGCCGATGAGGTCTTCCGGTTTATAGTACAGGGAAATACCGCTGACGATCTGGCGCGTTTCCGTACCGAGGTCGACTTGCAGTTTCAACAGTTTCTTGGCCTTAGGTACTTTTTCACAGGCTACGATCTTGCCGACGCGGAGGTCGATCTTGCCGAAATCGTCGATAGTGATTTCCGGCTTCGTCGGTTCCTGGGCAGCCGGGCAGGCCTGGGCGGCTTTCTTTTCTTCTTCCGCTTCGGCGACTTCTTCCTTCAAATCGTAGCGCGGGAAGAGGGCGTGGCCTTTGCAGACCTTCGTATCAGCCGGGTAACGGCCCCATTCCTGGGCAGCCGGCAGGTTGGCTTCGGCAAAGTCACCTAAGCCGAGCTGTTTCCACATTTCCGCAGCGCTGGCCGGGATGAAGGGGCTGACCAGGGTAGCGATGATGCGCTGGGCTTCGAGGAGATTGTACAAGACCGTCTGCAGGCGCTGGGCTTTGGCATCATCTTTGGCCAGGACCCACGGCGTTGTTTCGTCGATGTATTTATTGCTGCGGCGGATGAGGGCCCAGACGTCGTTGATGGCGTCGTTGATCTTCATGTCGTCCATGTAGGTTTCAAAGCGTTTTGCCGTTTCCACAGCGCACGTTGCCAAATCGTCGTCGACCGGTTCTTTGACCGTCGGGCCGGCAGCGACGCCGCCTTCGTATTTTTCGACCATAGCCAGGGTACGCTGCAAGAGGTTGCCCAAGTCGTTGGCCAAATCGGAGTTGATGCGGTTGATGAACGACGGCAGGGAGAAGTTGCCGTCCTGGCCGAGGCGGATTTCCTTCAGGAGGTAATAACGGAGCGCATCGGCGCCGTAGCGGTCGATGAGGGGGATCGGGTCGACGACGTTGCCCAAAGATTTACTCATCTTCGTGCCATCGACGATGAGCCAGCCATGACCGAAGACTTTCTTCGGCAGCGGCAGGCCGCAGCTCATGAGCATGATTGGCCAGATGATGCTGTGGAAGCGGACGATTTCCTTGCCGACCAGATGCAGGTCAGCGGGCCAGAATTTCTTGAATTTTTCCGGGTCATCGAGATAGCCGGCAGCCGTGACGTAGTTGACCAGGGCGTCGAACCAGACGTAGACGACGTGTTTCGGGTCCCAGGGGACCTTGATGCCCCAGTCGAAGGACGTACGGGAAACGCAGAGGTCTTCCAGGCCGCTCTTGACGAAGGAAATCATTTCGTTGCGCCGCGATTCCGGCTGGATGAAGTCCGGGTTTTCGTCGATGAATTTCAGCCAGCGGTCGGCGTATTTGTTCATCTTCAGGAAGTACGCTTCTTCCGAAACGAGTTCCAGCGGACGGCCGCAGTCCGGGCAGACGTGTTTGCCTTCGGGCAGCTTGTTTTCCGGCCAGAACGTTTCGCACGGCGTACAGTACCAGCCTTTGTATTCGCCTTTATAGATATCGCCGTTGTCGTAGGACTTCTGCATCAAAGCCTGGACGACTTTTTCATGGCGTTTTTCTGTCGTGCGGATGAAGTCATCATTGGAGATGTTGAGTTTTTTCCAGAGCTGCTGGAAGAGGGCGACGATTTCGTCGACGTATTCAATCGGTTTGACGCCTTTTGCTTCGGCTGCACGCTGGATTTTCTGGCCGTGTTCATCCGAGCCGGTCAGGAAAAAGACGTCGTCGCCGCGCAGACGGTGGAACCGTGCCAGCGAGTCGGCAATGGTCGTGCAGTACGTGTGCCCGATGTGAAGTTTGGCACTTGGATAGTAAATAGGTGTTGTAATGTAATACTTTCTTTTTTCAGACATGGGATTTTCCTCCTATACCGGCAAATGAGCCGGATGTTATAAACTAAGCGCAGCCTGGTATACACTACGTTTAGGCACGCCGCACCGTCTGGCGACGGTCCGGATGGCCTCTTTCTTATCGACGCCCTGTTCCATCAGTTCCCGGACCAGGGACGCGTAATCGACGTCGCCTGAGGCAGCGGATTCGGCAGCAGGCGCCGCCCCTTCGACGAGGATGACGAATTCACCGCGCGTCCCCTGCTCAGCCAGGTCGGACCGCAGCTGGCTGAGACTGCCGCGCAGGTACTGTTCATACCGCTTGGTCAGTTCCCGGCAGAGGACGGCCCGGCGGTCGCCCAGGACTTCGAGCATTTCGCCCAGGACCTGCTGGATGCGGTGAGGCGCTTCGTAAAAGATGAGCGTCCCTTCATAGGCTTTCACCGATTCCAGGACGGGCAGGCGGTGTTTCTGGGTCTTCGGCAGGAAGCCGACAAAGGTAAAGCGCGTCGTATCCATGCCGGAGGCAATGAGCCCGGTCAGGCCGGCATTGGCGCCGGGCAGGGGTACGATGGGGATATCGGCTTCCAGGGCCAGGCGGACCATATCGCTGCCCGGGTCGCAGATGGCCGGCATGCCGGCATCGCTGACCAGGGCAATCATCAGGCCGTCTTTCAATTTTTCAATGAGCTGCGGCCCTTTTTCAGCTTTATTGTGTTCATGATAGCTGGTCAATGGCGTATCGATATCATACGCCAGGAGCAGCTGTTTCGTATGACGCGTATCTTCTGCCGCGATGAGATCGGCTTCGCGGAGGCAGCGGACCGTGCGGTACGTAATGTCTTCGAGATTGCCGATAGGCGTCGGGCAAAGATACAGCGTCCCTTTCTGAAAGATTTCCGGCATCATGTTCCTCCCTAGTTATCGTTTCCCGTATAATCGCAGGACGGCATCGCTGTAGCTGCCGTCGGGGTTGTGGACGATGAGCGGCGGCAGGACGTCCATGCCCTTGCTGCCGCCGCGGATGCCCTCGACGAGGAAGAGCTTGGACTTCTTGTCAGGCCGGCCGTGTACCATCTGCAATACTTTCGGTTCGATATCCCGGGCGCGCATGGCCTCTAAAATATCGGCCAGTCGTTCCGTAATATGGACCATGCGGAAGCGGCCGTGATATTTCAAGGCGTATTTTACAGCATCGAGGACGTCGCCGAGGGTTGCCGTCTCTTCATGGCAGGCCCGGCGGATGCCGTCGACGTCGCTATAGGCGCCGCGGCTCTTTTCCCGGTACGGCGGGTTGGCGTAGACTGCGGCAAAGGCGCCGCTCGCCGCCCACTCCCGGATGCGGCGGTAGTCGCCTTCGACGATGGTAATGCGGTCATCCCGTCCATTGAGGACGACGTTACGGCGGGCAATGTCGGCCATGACGGGATTGAATTCCACTGCCGTCAGCGTCTTGGCACCGCGGGCCGTCAGGATGAGAGGGATAGCCGCCGTCCCCGTCCCCAGGTCCAGGGCCGGTCCGTGAGGCACGGCACCGAAGTGGGCCAGGAGGACCGTATCCAGGGAAAAGCAGAACTGGTCATCGCGCTGAATGACTTTCATGCCGTCCAGGACCAGGTCGTCCAGCCGTTCGTGCGGGCCTAACTCAATGTTCATGTTCCGTTTCCCCTACGTCCGACCAGGGCACGTTGATGTTGTGTCCCGATTCGAGCTGGACTTTGACTGTATGGTCCTTCATGTGGACGCGCAGGACCGTGCCGACGCCTTCATCGGTCATGACCCGTTTGCCCACAGCCGGCGGCTTCTGCTGTTCACAGCCCTTCTGCTGGCAGTTGCAGCATTTCAGCTCGCCCGACGTATAGAGCTGGTTTTCATAGCGCAGGCAGCACATGAGGCGGCCGCAGATCCCGGAAATCTTGGTCGGATTGAGGGACATGCCCTGGCCCTTGGCCATGCGGATGGAAACGGGCTTGAAATCGCCCAGGAACGTAGAGCAGCACAGGGGCCGGCCGCAGCAGCCGATGCCGCCGATCATCTTGGCTTCGTCGCGCAGGCCGATCTGGCGCAGTTCGATGCGCGTGCGGAAGACCGACGCCAGGTCGCGGACGAGTTCGCGGAAGTCGATGCGGCCGTCAGCCGTAAAGAAGAAGATAATCTTGCCCATGTCGAAGGTATAGTCGACGTCGATGAGTTTCATGGGCAGTTTGTGCTTGGCGATTTTCGCCAGGCAGATGCCGAAAGCTTTCTTTTCCCGTTCCTTGTTCTTTTCCACCTGGCGAAGGTCCTTGGCCGTCGCCTTGCGGATGATCGGCTTCAGCGGCTGGACGACTTCCGACGAATCGACACTGCGCGGTGCAATGACGACATGGCCGAATTCCATGCCCCGCGCCGTTTCGACGATGACGCCGTCATCCAGCTTGAGTTCGATAGTGGCAGGATCGAAATAATATATCTTTCCGGCAGGTTTAAAGCGTACACCTACAACGATCATTGAATTCCTCCTCTAAGCCGTATGGCCTGGAGGCATACATAGTCCCAGACCAGGCGGACGTTGACGTGACGCGAGACGGCTTCCAGTCCTTCATCGAGCACCCGGGAAAGGCCAAAGACGGCGTCATCCGTCCAATACGGCAGTAATTCTGTCATTTCATGGATATATCCTTTTAAACGTATATAGTCCCGGCCGGCACCGCTGCGCAGGACGGCCATGTCGCGGAGAAAAAGGCTGATCCAGCCGAGTATCTCCGTCGTTTCCCTATCCGTCAGCGCCGCGGACAGGGCCAACCATTTGGCATAGGGACAGGCATGTTTCGCCGTAGTCGTCAAAAAATCCAGGGCGAAATGGGCCTTATCCGTCCCCTGGCCGTCGAGATAGGACAATACGGTCCGGACGATGCCGCCACCCCAGAGGATGGCTTCGTCCCAATTCCCGCCGTCGCCCCGCAGGCGCCGCAGTCCCTGGCGCATCTCGTCGTCGCCGACGGGGTCGAAGGTAAAGCGGGCACAGCGGGAAATGATGGTCGGCAGCAGCAAATCGGGCTGGTCCGTAATCAAGATGAAGCAGACGCCCGACGGCGGTTCTTCTAAAATCTTCAGCATGCGGTTGGCAAATTCTGTATTCATCGTCTCCACATGGTCGATGATACAGACCCGGCGGCGGCCGGCTTCGCCCTGCAGGGCCAGTTCGCCCTGGAGCTGGCGGAACTGGTCCACTTTCAGCATGGCCCCCATCGGCGCCAGATAGAAGGCATCGTCTTTATCGCCGGCTACGGCTTCACCTTCGCGGCTGGCCAGGTCGGGAAAGACACGGCGTCCGACCAGGGCCGAGGCGACGGCGATGGCCATCAGGGTCTTGCCGATACCAGCCGGGCCGGCAAAAATCATGGCATGAGGGATGCGGTCTTCGTCGATGAGGCGGGCGAACTGTTCTTTCAGGCGGCTGTGGCCGATAATCGGATCAAACAGTGTCCTGTCCATCATGTCGCCCCCTTACGCCAATAAAATACCTTAACAATTAATTATAGAAAAAATCCCCTACAAAGTAAATAGGCAGCCATATAAGTCTTGATGGATGGCTTCAGGCGTGCGCATGGCCCCGCCTTCCGTGCAGGCAATGCGCTGCCAGTGATAGCGTTGGGCCAGCTCATCATAAGCGGCGTGGCATTTGGCCAGGAAGCCTTCATTCTTTTCGTGGATATCGCCGGTCTGGCCGCCGGTCTTGCCCGTCCGGTCCGCCATGAGCCGCTCCGTGACGGCCAGGGGGACGTCGAGGAGGAAGACCTTGTCCGGTGCCGGCAGGCCCATCTTGCGGAACTCAAAGTCCTCGAGCCAGGCCAGATAAGCCCGGCGCTGGGCCGGGTCGTCGATCTTGATCATCTGATAGAGCATGTTGCTCGTCGTATAGCGGTCGGCAATGACGATGCCGCCCTGTTCGTAGAAGGCTTTCCACTTCATCTGATACGACGCGAAGCGGTCGACGGCAAAGAAGGCCGACGCCGCATAGGGATTGACGGCATCGGCATCGCTGCCAAAGTCGCCGCGCAGGTACATCTTGACCAGGGCGCTGGAGTCGCTGTCATAGTCGGGATAGCTGACGGACTTCACGTCATAGCCGTCACGCTGCAAGTGTTCCGTCAGCAGGCGGGTCTGCGTCGCTTTGCCGCTGCCGTCGCCGCCTTCGATGATGAATAATTTACCTTTCATGGAAATCCTCCTTCAAGACGCGTATCGTCGCCAAGGTCCCGTCAGCCGGGCCGTTCGGCTTATAGCCGCCAGCCATCTTGCGTCGGATATAGGCCTGGCAGGCCGCCGTAATTTCTTCTCCCAAGGTCAGGACCGGAATGCCTGGCGGGTAGAAAGTCACGTTCTCTGCGGCAATGCGGCCACAGGCCTTTTCGAAGGGCACCGTCTCTACCGGGCAGTTCCAGGCCTGGCGCGGCGCCATGACGACGCGGGGCACGGGCAGGGTCTGTTCGGCCACCGGGCCGGCCTGGCAGAGGCTGCGCCCTTCGGCGATAGTCCGGCAGGCCTGTACCAGGGCCTGGGCCGTTTCTCCCGTATCGCCTAAGGTAATCAGGGCCAGGACGTGATTGCCGGCGACGAGCTCGACTTCGATGCCCTGCTGACGCAGGAGCCGTTCGGCCGTCACGCCGTCGAGGCCAACGCCGGAAAAGTCGATAGTGATCTTTGTTTCATCGAAGCCGCTGACGACCTGTCCGTCGATGATGTCCCGGCCAAAGACGGTCAAGCCGGGAATGGCGTTGATGGCGTCCCGCACCGACCGGGCCAGGTCCAGGGCCCGGCCGATGAGTTCCGGCCCTTCCAGGGCCAGCTGCTGGCGGGCGCTGTCCAGGGAGGCCAGGAACCAGTAATGAGGACTCGTCGACTGGACGACGGCCATGGAGGCGGCCACGCGGTCCGACAGGGGAAAGCCCTTGCGGCAGTGCAGCATCGACGTCTGCGTCAGGGAGCCGGCCATCTTATGGGTACTCTGGGCCACGCAGTCGGCACCGCAGGCCAGGGCTTCGGCAGGCAGATCCCGATGGAAGCCCAGATGGGCCCCATGGGCTTCATCGACGAGGACATAGAGGCCTTTTTCATGGGCATAGGCCGTGAGGGCCTTCAAATTACCGGCGATGCCGTCGTAAGTCGGATAGGTGAAGACGACGGCCCTGGCCTGGGGATGGGCGGCGACAGCCCGCTTCAGACTGTCCAGGTCCGGTCCCAGCGATACCTGACGGGCCTCATCGAAGCAGCTTTCCATATAGACCGGAATGGCGCCGCTCAGGACCAGGCCATTGATGACGCTCTTGTGGGCTTCGCGGGGGATGATGAGCTCATCGCCATCGCCGCAGACAGCCAGGATCATGGCTTCGATGCAGGCCGTCGTGCCGTTGATGGAAAAAAAAGTCCGCCCGGCGCCATAGAGGTCGGCGGCCAGCTCCATGGCTTCCTTCAGCGCTCCTTCGGGCTGGAACAAGTCATCCAAAGCATACATGACGCCCAGGTCCCGCCGCAGGGCGTCGCCAAAGAGATTGGCCTGGTAGGCAGAAATGCCCTGTCCCAGTTTATGACCCGGTGTATGGTAGGCCTTCATGTGCTGCTGGCAATACCCTTCCAGGGCTTCGACAAAAGGCGCCTTTTGCTGCTTTTCTCTATCCATGGGCCACCTCATATAGCCGAAAGGAAGCCGCGCAGCAAGGCGTGGCTCTTTTCATAAGAGAACTGTTTCATCTGCTTCAACGAGCGCTGCAGAGAGCCGTGCAGGCGGTACGACGGCAGTTCGGCCGGCGTGACCCAGCGGTAGGCCAGATGTTCTTCTGATAATGTAACGTTACCGGACGTAGTCATGGCCGTAAAGATGACGCCATTCAGGAATTGGCCGTCTTTCTTCTGGTAACTCCAGATACCTGCCGGAGCCTCTAAGGTGATGGAAAGGCCCGTTTCTTCGCTGACTTCCCGGCGCAGGCCGGCTTCAAAATCTTCTGTAAAGCGCAGGCCGCCGCCAGGGAATTCCCAATGATGCAGCCCTTCGGCATCGTTCTTCTGCAACAGCAGCAGCTTCCCTTCATGAAAAATCATCGCTTTGACACTCAACCCCATCAATACATTTGCTTCTTGCGCCATAACCCCAATCTCCCATCTATACAAATTCATTGCATTAAATATATTAAGCTTTATTATACCATATTTATGTCCCTGCGAGAATCAGCAGGCAGGACAGAATCGCCGCAATCTGTCTTATTTACATGTCCCATATCATGGGATAAAATGATAGTACAGTTTACTTTTAGGAGGTTTTTTCTATGGCAACTAAACGCGTCCTCGCAATCCACGATATGTGTTCTTTCGGCCGCTGCTCCCTGACAGCCGCCATCCCGGTCATTTCGGCCATGGGCTTCCAGGTCTGCCCCTTCCCGACGGCTATTTTCAGCAACAACCTGACATATGGCGATTATACCTTCTCTGATTTTACGCCGCACATGACGGAATTCATGGATAAATGGCAGAAACTGGGCTATTCGTATGACGCCATTTACAGCGGCTTCCTCGCCGACGCCGGCCAGATTGCCATCGTCCTCGACGCCATCGCCCGCTTCGCCAAGAAGGATACCCTCGTCGTCGTCGATCCGGCCATGGCCGATGACGGCAAGCTCTACCCGGTCTTCAAGCCCGATATTGTCATGGAAATGCGCAAGCTCATCGCCAAAGCGACCATCATTACACCGAATTATACCGAAGCTGCCCTGCTGGCCGACATCCCCTATGCCCAGGGCGCGCCATCCATGAAAACTATGCTCGAACTCTGCCAGCATCTGGCCGCCATGGGACCGCGTCAAATCATCATCACCAGTGTCCCCACGGGCAACGAAACGATCACCGTCGTCAGCTACGACGCCCAGACGACGTCTTTCGACGAATGTACCGTCGACCGCATTCCCTTCAGCACCTGCGGCACAGGCGACCTCTTCACCAGCGTCCTCACAGGTTCCCTGCTCCAGGGACAGTCCCTGCACGACAGCGTCAAAAAGGCCACGCAGTTCCTGAACTACGCCATCGGCTACACCTACCAGTCCGGCAGCGATCCCCGCGAAGGCGTTCAGGTCGAACCGTGCCTGAAAAAGCTGTTCTAAGTTTTATTGTTAACCTATATAAATCTATATAAAGTTGACCTCATGAGCGCTTTTTTGCTATAATACGGAAGAAGTCCGTAAGCAAAGGAGCGCTTTTATCATGTCTGATTCAAAAGAAAAGACGATGCGCCTGACACGCATCGCCTTATTGATTGCTATGAATTGTATTTCTGCCTATTTGATCATTCCCCTGCCCTTTTCCCAGTCGCCGATTGCCCTGCAGACGCTCGTCGTCAACCTGGTCGCTTTCCTGCTGCCGCCAAAAGACGCGGCCATCACCATGCTGGCCTACATCGGCATCGGCATCATCGGCGTCCCCGTCTTCACAGGCGGCACGGCAGGTCCCGGCAAGATGTTCGGCCCGACAGGCGGCTATATCTGGGCCTATGTCGCCGCCGTCTTCCTCATGTCCTGGTTCAAAGGGAAACAGTACAGCTTCCGGCGCTACTCCCTGGTGGCCGTCGCCATCGGTATCCCCGTCATCTATCTCGGCGGCGTCCTGCAGCTCAAAGGCATTACGGGGATGCCCTGGGAAGCGGCCGTCATGAGCGGCGTCGTCCCCTTCATCCCCCTGGATATCGTCAAGAGCCTCTGCGCCGCTGCCTTGGCACGGCCCCTGCTGGCCCTGGGCCTCACAAGGACTCAGGAATGACGCCGGCCGTAAATCCGTTCCTTGTCGGCATACATTTTCCGGTCTACCTGGGATAATACGTCGTCGATATTGACGATAGGCGTCTGGCATACGATATAGCCCAGGGCCATGCTGATGCCGCTGGAGCGATAGCGGGCGCGCAGGTCGCGGATAATCCGCCGGGCCTGAGTCTTATCGATATTCCTGGCGACGAGCATGAACTCGTCACCGCCCATGCGGAACACGGCGATGTCGCCGGTCAGATTCTTCATGATCTGAGCGGCCTGGCGGATGAGCTGGTCACCCACTTCATGGCCCTGGGTATCATTGGTCTGTTTGAGGCCATTGAGGTCGCCGAAGATAAAGGCCAGGGACATCCCGTCGGGCAGGGCCCGGAGATATTCGGCAAAGCCCCGGCGGTTGCCGACACCAGTCAGCTGGTCCGTCGCGCCGAGGCGCTCGAGGGACCGGAAGGTATCGCGGTTGCGCAGCATGATGGCCAGGAACAGGGTCAGCGTCGATAACAGGAGGCCTGCCGATCTAAAGGCCAGCGCCGACGGGTTGATGACTTCTGTAAATCCCAGGGACTTGCCGGACTGGGTCAGATGGCCCGATACGAGGCGGCGGACGCCGGGGATATGCGGCGTAAACCCCGGATTGTCGCGGATGAAACTCTGGGCATCTTCAATAATGGCCATCTGCTTCGTATCGAATTTGGCATAGAGCGGACGCAGGGAGTTGATAGGGATATGCTGGACCGTATGGGCAATAGGCTGCAAGTCCTCCTGGTGCCATTCATAAGTCGCACTGACCCGACTCCCATGTTCTTCAAAGATCAGGACCCGTTCGGCCTGCAGGCTGCGGCCGATATGGGCCAGCATCTTCTGCAAGCCCACGCTGGGATCGGCTTCGCGCATGCCGATGGCAATGACGTCGTTAGCCATGGCTTCACGGAAAATGACGCGATTTTCTGCTAAGTCCCGGTTGATATACTGATTGATATCGGCTGCCATAGAAAAGCGGTAATTCTTCCCCTGCCAGGGAATGAGCGTCGTCCGCATGAACAAGTTCTGTCCAGTCTTGCGGTTGCGGCGCGTCACCGTACAGAAACAATCGCGGCGCAGCTGACCGTTGATGCAGTCATCGCAAGGCCTATCGAGGCCGGACAGGAGCTTATAGCACTTTTCACCGATCCAGCTGTAAGCGTCGGAAAAGCCATAGCTCTTCTGCATATACTCGTTGACATAGACCAGTTCATACGTATCGGGGTCGATGATGGATACTTCTTCATCGAGCTTATCGAATTTTTCCTTGTCGAAGACCAGGCGGTCGCCGATGTAGACGGCCTGGCCGTAGCGCTGTTCTTCGGCATCTTTCAGGCGCTCCCTCAGGAGCTGCATGATTTCATCGAAATCCCGGCCTTCTGAGCCCTGGACGATGGCATACTGCAAATAGAGGGTACAGCTGTAGCCGCCGATATCGGTAAGGCTGTGGATGGCGTTGGTCAGGCCCAGCAGGGTATTGCGGAAGTCCCGGTCCAGGCTCTGATGGGTAATATAGAAAAAGCGGCAGCCGCTCAGATGGGCCAGGGAGCCTTTCAAAGAGTGGAGCGTCAAAAGCTGGTCCGTAATGGCCTGCAATAACTTTCCGGCCACTTCGTCGCCGTAATCCCGGAAGACTTGTTCATATTCCGGCACTTCGAGTACGACACAGACATAATCCGTCCCGTACCGCCGATAGGCTTCCATGTAATCTTCTCCGACCAGCAGGAGGCCCCGGAAATTGAGCAGCCCCGTTTCGGCATCAATGAGGCTGACCGTATGGAGCTGTGCCTGGTGCCGGCTGCTTTCGTCGACATCCTCGAAATACCCCAGCAGACCGATGATACGCTTGCCCCGGTAAATGGGAAATTTCGTAGAAGCAATCTGGTGCAGCCGTCCCTGGACCAGGCATTGACCCAAGACATCGCGCGTGACTTGGCCCTTTTCCAGGACGGCCATTTCCGCGTCTCTATATACACGGTCGTTGACAATCCAGCCCAAGTCCTCATCGGTTTTGCCGATGAGGGCTTTTTCGTCCTTCAGACCATAGTAGTCGAGGAAAGACTGGCTGACACCGGCAAAGCGGCGGGCCCTGTCTTTCCAGAAAAACTTGATGCCCGAATAGTGGATCATAGACTGGCAGAGTTCCCGCAAGAGGCGGAAATAAGGCTGCCGGGCCGGTTCCAATTCATGGATGCCAAAAGAAGTGGCCAATACGGGCAGCAGGCTCTTGCGATCCCGTGCCGATTCCCAGACATCTTCGCGGCAGCACAGCAGGAAATCCTGTCGGCCATCGTCGCGGAGAAGGAGGACTAAAAAGACGGTCCAATGGTAACTGCCATCGGCCTGCTTGATACGGAAGACGCTGCCGGTACTGGCTGTCTGCGACTGACCGGCCTGGCGGCATACATTGTCGAAATCGAGGAACGATAAAAACCGATTCCTGTCGTCACCATAGACGAAATGATCTGCATAATCCTGAATCACCGCCGGGATTCCATGCAGGACCTGCCCTTCTACCCGGTTGGGCATGAAGGTCTTGATGACCTTGCATGTATCTTCCTTGGGATTCAGATAATATAAGCCTCTGTAGAGCTTGAGGATATTGCGCAGCAAATAATCGATATGATGGGCTTCCCGGTCTTCGCCGGTATCGGCAATATTATAGACACAGGCCCGGCACAGATAACGGCCCTGGGTCCCGCCGATGAGTTCCAGCCGCAGCTGTAAATAGTGGTCCCGTTCGATGTAGGTCACGACCTGTTCCCGGCCGGACGCGATGAGTTCATCCAGGCAGGGCTGCAACCGCTGGCGGAAAGAAAGGTCTTCAATCCGCAGGGGCAGATCTTTCCCATTATAGACGGGTAACGCCAGGCGGATGATCTGGCGGAAAGCGGGATTGGCCGACAGCACGACGGCCTGTTTCCCATCGTAGTAAAAGATTGCCATCGGGATATCGGTCACGACGTTGATGAGTCCCGCCTTATCATAGACCGGTTCTTCCCGCCGCGTTTCCTGGCCGTACTCATAGTTCTCACAAAAAATCTGTATATCTTCATACGACATGGGCTGGCCAAAATAATAGCCCTGTATCTTTTCACAGCCGACCTGCTTCAGGAAATCGACTTGGGCCTTCGTCTCTGCCCCTTCGGCCAGGGTATGGACGCCCAGCTCCTTGGCCATGAGGACAATGGCCTTGAGGATGCGGCGGCTCTTTTCATTGAAATTGCGTAAAAAGGCCATGTCGATCTTGAGTTCATCGAAATGGTAGTTGTGCAGGACGTTGAGTGACGAATAAGCACTGCCGAAGTCATCGAGCCAGACCTGGTAGCCCGACCGCTGGAACTGCCGCAAAGTCTGGATCAAGTTGTGCTTCTCTTTGACCAGCGCCGTCTCCGTCACTTCGATGCGGATATAGTCCCGCTGCAGATCATAGCGGGTAATGATTTTTTCAACCATGGCATACGGGTCCATGAGATTGAAATCATGGCGTGACAAATTGACTGACACAGGCAGGACGGGCAGCTTATTGACCAGGCGGTAGTGGAGCTGCTTGGCTACCTGGTCCAGGACATAGATATCCAATTTATGGATGAGCCGGGCCTGTTCCAGGACGGGGATGAAGACGTTAGGCATGAGCCGGCCGTAGACCGGGTCTTCCCAGCGGGCCAGGGCTTCGGCGCCGCAGATCTTTCCGGTCATGGACCGGACGACGGGCTGATAATAGACCTTGATATGGCCCTTTTCCAGGGCGGCGTTGAAATTCTCCAGGACGAAGGCCCGCTTTTCCAGGGCTTCACCCATGTCCCGCGTATAGACGGCCCAGCAGCGCGTGGCATCGGTCTTAATCGTATCGCAGGCAATCTTGGCCATGTCGAAGGTATGGCGCACGATGTGGATATCGTCTTCTTCCAGCAGGCAGACGCCGGCCTTCAAGACGATGTTGGAATTATTGATGTACGCATTGACGCGGCTGCAGATAATCTCTATCTTTTGGAATATCCCGTCCCGCGTCGCCAGGACGCCAAAGCCATCGGCCGAGAAATGCGCTATCAGCGAGCCTGGAAAATACTGGCGCAAAATGGCGGCGATATGCTTGAGGCAATGGTCGCCGGCAGCCAGACCATGCAGGGAATTGTAGAGGCGGAAGTTCGTGAGGTTGAAATAAGTCGGGCAGTATTCCGACAGACGGCCCTTAGGACTTTCCCGCCGGGCCACCTGCAAGGCTCTCTTGAAGAACAGGCGCATCCCCAACAGCCCCGTCAGCGGGTCATTCTGGGTGCTGCTGCCCTTCAGTTCACTGCTGATGATCTGCAGCAGCCAGGCCTTGGTCCCATCTTCCAGGGAAATGACACTGGCCGAACCTTCGGCCCGACGGAAGTGGTCATCCCGCGTACGGAAGCGGAAGGTCACGAATTCCGAACGGTCCGGTTCAGACATATGGGCGACGGGATAATAGTCCTCGCCATCGACCATGCCCCGGAACCGCCGTCCTGTGAAGCGGTAAAATTCCGCTTCATCCATACAATGATAAATTTTCAGCATCCCTTTATTGACGAATAAAATGGGCTCGCCCGCTTCCATGCCAATCAGGCAGATTCCCGACGTCAGCCGGTCATAATAGCGATGCAGCTCACCCTGGATTTCCTCTAGCCCCATGCCCTTCACATCCTTCTGTCAATCCGCTTCATAAAGCGTTTCATTGTTAATACAAGTGATATAAACAGCGTTTACAAAATCTAAGTTCATTATATCACAAGGCGTTCATTCCCGCACGGGTTTCCGGTCCGTCCGGCGTCGACCATACATGACGCCTTTGTTGTCATACATCTTGCGGTCCACTTCGGATATGACAGCATCGATATTTTCAATCGGTGTCGTCTGGACGCTATAGCCCAGGGCCATGCTCATGCCGTTTTCCTGATACCGTTCACGCAGGTTCTTTACAATCTGGGCGGCCTGTTTTTCATTCCGGCCGGCTACGATGAGCAGGAATTCATCGCCGCCCATGCGGAAAGCCCGTCCTTCTTTGGTCATATCGACCATGATCTGGGCGGCCTTGCAGATGAGCTGGTCCCCGGCTTCATGGCCCTGCGTATCGTTGACCCGCTTGAGGCCGTTGAGGTCCCCAAAGATGAAGGCTGTCTGGATTCCAGCGGGCAGGGAGCGGACATATTCCAGGAAGCCCCGGCGGTTGCCGATATTCGTCAGCTGGTCCGTCCGGCCCAACGTTTCCAAGGTGCGCAGGGTATCGCGGTTGCGCAGCATGATAGTCACGAACAGGGTCAGAGTCGACAAAAACAGGCCGGCTGCCTTGAACGTCGTATCATCGGGATTGATGACGGCTGTAAAGCCCATGGATTTATCGAATAACATCAAGTGGCCCGAAACCATCCGCTGGAGATTAGGAACGGCTACGAGAAAATCCGGATGTTCCTGGCAGAATGCCGGAAAATCGTCGATCATGGAGACACCATTCATATTGAAAGCCGTATACAGCGGCCGCAGTGTCTTCAAAGGAATAGGCTGCAGCCGTTGCCGGACGGCTTTCAGCCCTGGCTTATGCCATTCATAGCTGACCCGGACAGTTCCGTCACCACTTTCTTCAAAAATCAGGATCCTGTCTGCCGCCAGCCGCTGCCCTGTAAGGGCCATCATCTTCTGCAGGCCCGTCGCCGGATTGGCCTCGCGCATGCCGACGGCGATGACATCATTGACCATGGCTTCCCGGAAGACAGCGATATTGTCATTGACATCCCGGTCGATATACTTAGTCATATCATAGGCGATAGTGAAGCGGTAATTCCGTTCCTGCCAGGGAATGAGCGTCGACATCATAAGCAGATCCCGCCCCAGCTTGCGGTCGTGATAGAGGTGCATATGGAAGCGGTCGCGCCGCAATTTCTCGTTATTACAGCCTTCGCAGGGCGTATCCCGTCCCATGAACAGATGGTAGCACTTCTCGCTCATCCAGGCCGAGGCATCCGCCAGGTTCTGGGCCTGGCAGAGATAGGGATTGGCATAAAGGATATCATACGTCTGCGGGTCGATGATGGCCACCTGTTCCTGGAGATGGTCGAACTTTTCCCGGTCGAAGATCAGGCGGTCGCCGATGTAGGCCTGTTTCCCGTATTGTTGCTGCTGGGCCTCAGACAACCGCGCTGACAGCAGTTTCAGGATATCATCGAAGTTGCGCCCTTCCGAGCCCTTGGCCATGGCATACTGCAAATACAGCGTACAGCGGTAACCCTGGACATCCTTGATATGGTGGATGGCATTGGCCAGGCTCATCATCTGTTCGCGGAACCCCTGGTCTTCGCTGCCGCTCTTGAGATACATAAAGCGGCAGTTCCCCAGATGGGCAATCGTTTCCTTTAGGGGATTCATGCGGACGATTTCTTCCGTGACCCGATGCAGCAGTTCCTGGGCCACGTCGGGACCATAATCGCGGCGGATGCGGTCGATTTCCGGCACGTCCAGGAGGACGCAGGTGTAGTCATCGCTGAAGATGCGGTAGTTATTGGCATACTGCATGGCGACGAGCAGGAGGCCCCGGAAGTTGAGGAGCTGCGTCTCCTTGTCGATGATGCTGAGTTCTTCGATCTGCTTCTGCTGTGAATCGATTTTATCTAAATCGTAGAAATAGCCGATGAGTCCGATGATCTTCTTGCCCCGGTAGACCGGGAATTTCGTCGCCATGATATGATGGGGCCGGCCGCGGACGATGCACTGGCCGACGACGTCGCGGGAAATGGCGCCGTGTTCCAGGACAGCCCGTTCTTCATCCTTGAAATGATGGTAATTGATATGCCAGCCCATGTCTTCGTCAGTCTTGCCGACGATATCGGCGACGTTCCGGATTTCGTAATAGTCGAGGAAGGCCTGACTGACGCCGACAAAGCGGCGCGACAAGTCCTTCCAGAAGAACTTGATGCCCGAATGGCGTATCATGGCCTGGCACAAGTCCTGGAGCCATGCATAGTATGCCGACTCATGCTGGCCAACGGACTCCAGACCAAAGGATTCGGCCACTACGGGCAGGAGTTCCCGGCGCCGGTCTTCCGATTCCCATACGTCTTCGCAGACGCAGAGCAGGATATTATAATCGTGATTCCCCAAGCCGCTCAGGATGATGGCCATGAAGACGGTCCAGCAGTAACTGCCGTCACGCTGCTTGACGCGGAAGACACTGCCCGCAGCCGGCCGTGTGCTCTGCTGTACGCGCTGCCGCAGGGACGGGAGCTTCATGAATTCCAGGAAGCGCTCCCGGTCGTCTTCGTGGACGAACTGGCTAGCATAGTTCCGGAGCAGGCCGGCGATGCCCTTCAAGGTGTCGCCTTCGTTGGCATAGGGATGATTGGTCTTGATGATCTCAATGGTATCGGTCGCACTATTCAGGCAATAGAGACCGTCGTACATGAGCAGGATGTTGCGCAGCAAGGCATCGACGCGCTGCAGATTATACGTATCCTGGTCATAGGTAATGTTGTAAATCCGAGCGCGGCCGACGTAAAAGCCCGCCGTCCCGCCGATGATTTCCACAAAGAGGCGGATATACTGGCCGTTTTCTACATATGTCGTGACTTGTTCCCGCTTGGACGCGATGGCTTTATCCAGGAAATTCTTGAAGCGCTGCTGTGCCGACGGGTCCGGTACCATCTCATCCCAGCGGGAATCGGTGAACTTCCACGAATGGACAGCCCGCAGGATGTCATCGTATATCTTATTCTTCAACAGGAACTTCGTCTGCTGGCCATCATAGCGGAAAATCCCGACTGGCGAGTCCGTGACGACATTGATGAGGCCGGCTTTATCATAGACGTGTTCTTCCAGCCGCGTTTCCAGGCCGGCCGGATAGTCCTGGCAAAAGGCCTTGATGTCGTCGTATTTCATGGGCTTGCCGAAATAGTAGCCCTGTATCTTTTCACAACCGATTTCTTTCAGGAATTCGACTTGTTCTTTCGTTTCCGCCCCTTCGGCCAGGGTATGGACGCCGAGGGTCTTGGCCATGAGGACGATAGACGTGAGGATCTTGCGGCTCTGGTCATTGAAATTGCGCAAAAAGGCCATGTCGATCTTGAGTTCATCGAAATGGTAGTTGTGCAGGACGTTGAGCGACGAATATTCACTGCCGAAATCGTCGAGCCAGACCTGATAGCCTGCATCCTGGAACTGGCCCAGGACGCGGACGAGGTTGTGCTTTTCCTTGGCCAGGGCCGATTCCGTCACTTCGATGCGGAAATATTCCCGCGGGATATCGTAGTGATGGACGACATCTTCGACGACGGAAAAGGGGTCCATCAAATTGAAATCATGACGCGACAAATTGAACGACACGGGCAGGGCCGGTTCCTGATTGACCAGACGGTAATGCATGTGCTTGCCTACGCGGCGGATGATATAGCTGTCCAATTTATGGATGAGCCGGGCCCTTTCCAGGACGGGAATGAAAATCCCCGGCGAAAGTTGACCATATACGGGGTCATCCCAGCGGGCCAGCGCTTCCAGACCGCAGATTTTCCCGGTCATGCCCCGGACGACGGGCTGGTAGTAGACCTTGATGTAGCCCTGTTCCATGGCATTGTCGAAGTTTTCCAGGACAAAAGCCCGTTTTTCCAGGGTTTCTCCCATATCCCGCGAATACACCGCCCAGCAGCGGGTCGCATCCATCTTAATCGTATCGCAGGCCACTTTGGCCATGTCAAAGGCGTGACGGACCTGCCGTCCTTCGCCCTCTTTCAAGAGGCAGACGCCGGCTTTCAAGCGGATATTGGGATTATGGATATACGTGTTGATTTTGCCGCAGATGATTTCAATATTCGGGAACAAATCCTCCCTCGGCGCCAGCACGGCAAAACCGTCTGCAGAAAGGCGGGCCATCAGGGCCGTCGGGAAATGCTGACGCAGGGTAATAGCTATCTGTTTTAAGCAGCGGTCACCGGCGGCCATGCCGTGAAGGGCATTGTAGATGCGGAAATTCGTCAGGTTAAAATAAGTCGGACAATAATCGGAAAGGTGGCCCTGGGCACTTTCCAAATAGACTCTGCGGGAAACTTGTTCAAAAAAGCCGTGCGTACTCAGGGCGCCCGTCAAATAGTCGGTCCCGCTGAGGTCCCGCCGCATTTCATAACTGACAAACTGCGCCAGCCAGACCGGCGTTCCGTCATCCAGGTGGATGATGCGCGCAGCCCCTTCAGCACGCTGTAAATGCCCATCAGCCGTCCGAAAGCGGAAGGTGATGAACTTCGGACGCCCTGCATCATCGGCTTTATCCAGGGGCCGGTAATCAGAGGCTTCGATCATCCCCTTGCGGACTTTCCCCGTAAGGCGATAGAACTCCCCTTCATCACCGCAATGGTACATATCCAACAGCCCGCGGTTAACGAAGAGAATCGGTTCTGATTCATCCATGCCGATCAAACAGACGCCGGCAATCAATTTATCATAATAGCGATGCAATTCCGCTTGTATCGATGCCACATCCATAAAGTCCACCCTTTTCTGCAAAAACGTTCTGCAATAAGAAATAGAGTCATCATATATAACCTATTATAACACATGATAAAAAGAGGCTGTCGCATTAAGACAGCCCCTTTTTGAGTTTTAAGTTTGTAGTTTTTAAAAACCACTCACGGACGCAGGAAAAAAACGCCGGCCAGGCACAGGATGATGCCGATGATCTGCCGGGGCAGCAGAACGTCTTCACAAAACAGGACGCCTATACCTGCCAGGAGGAGCGCCACGCTGACATTGGCCAGGAGAGAGGCCATACTGATTTTCCAGCCAGTCCGGTATAACAGGATATAGCCAAATTCGACAGCCACCAGCGTCAGTCCCCAGGCAGCGCTTGCCCAGTTCAATGTATGCAGATCCTGCCGCAGCGAAAGCCCTGTCACCACGTAAGCAGCGGCACACAGGAGGAAACTGACCAGATAGGTAACACTGAGGGCCAGGAAAGGCGGGGCTGCCGACGGTGTTGCCTTGGCGACCAGGTGATAGCCTATATTGCCAATGACGATGATGAAAAAAGGAATCCAGTATGTCAGACTCATTCTGTCAACTCCTTTTCCATATGGATGTGAGGACAATATTCATCCAGATATTCGTCACCTGATGCGGTATATCCCAGTTTTTCATAAAACGGGCGCACCCGGACCTGTGCCGACAGAGCCAGCCGTTTCGCATGACGGCCGCGCAGCCATCCTTCCGCTTCCCGTACCAGGCGCTCCCCGTACTGTCGGCCGCGGCAGGATTTCCGTACGGCCAGGCGGCCCAGTATATACACATCCGGATTGTCTGATGTAAAGAGCCGGCAGCAGCCAGCGGCATGTCCATTTTCATATAACACCAGATGCCATGCCGTCTGGTCGGTTTCATCAAATTCATGATGAAAACCCTGTTCTTCGACAAATACCTCCTGCCGGATAATCCGGGCGTCCTGTGAAAGTCCCTGCTGCATGCGTATTTGAATCATGATATTCCCTCCTAAAAAAACAGAGGTGTCCAGGAATTGTCTTATAGCATGTAACCCATGCCGTACCTACGACAACTCCCAGACACCTCATTTCTCCTGTCCGGTGACAGAAGCGGTGTTCTTATGAAATTAGCATCATTTTAACATATCCTATCGTCTTCGTCAATGCGATTTTGCCCACTTTAGCAGCTGGGAACCAGACCGTTCACCCTACTTTTCTGCCTGTTATTTCAAGGCTTGTTCGGTATCTGTCAGAAACTGCTGTACACAATCGGCAAAATCCAGCCCAGTCCGGTCGGCCAGAACGGCCAGCCACCATACACATTCCCCGATTTTAGACGGGAGTTTGCCTTCCTCATCAGATGGCCAGCGCCCTTCATGACTCATAGTCAGCCGTCCTACCAGGCCGGCATCGGTCAAAAAGGCCAGGGCATCTTCCTCTGCCGACCATTCGGAGCCATGATACTCCCGTTCCAGCGCATGATAGGCCTTTCTGATGGCCGCGGATCGTTCCGATACTTCTTGTAATTCCATATGATTCTCTCCTTTTTGAGTTTGGTTAGTTTGGGTAGTTATTTGGTTAGTTTGGTCTGTTGTTTGGTCAGTTTTCGGAGTTTGGTCAGTCGTTCGGTCAGCAGAATGGATAAAAGCGATACCTGTCCCCTGACGGTGCCATGACGGAATAGCATTAGTTGAATCTCACGACCCAGTATCCTTTCCGGTGCGTTCCCATACGTTGAAGACAGCCTTTTTCCTGGAGCTTTTTCATATAATACTTTATCGTACTAAGAGACAGTGATGTTGCTTTAGCGATTTCATGTTGCGTACCATCCGGTTTCTTTTTAAGATATGACAAAATAATTTTTTCCTTTTTATTTAATTTTACAGGCATATTCGTCCCAGTTTGGTCAGTCGTTTGGTCAGTTGTCCGGTACAAGTTAACGCGCAAATCACCATCAAAATCAATGATTTCCGGTTCCTTCAAACCATAATCCCGGCAATCCCGGAAAATACGTGGAAAACCACTACCCCATTTTTCAATTAAGTTCATATAAGCAAAAGCATTTGCTAAAGCCCGGTTCCGAATCTTTGAAAACCCTTCTTTCATTTTTTCAGGTGTTACGCCGCGCATCAGGCCACCTGGAGAAGTAACTTCTAATCGATCTGAAAAAAGGGCTATCTGAACGGATTCCGGCTCCAAATAATTACGATGGACAAGCGCATTAGCAATCAATTCCCGGATGCTGTCTGGAGGTAATTCATAAATATCCTGCCGGTAGACCCCCTGGAATCTAGCTCCCATATTAATTTTTTCAAGTACATACTGATATGCTTTTTCCACTTGTTCCTGAATCGGTGCATCAATTTCACGCTTATCGACAAAAACAGCTCTATCTTCCGTTTTAAAGACAGCACATTGAACGACTGGAGGATACCCAGCCTGATGTGTCAACATCGCATAGGCATAAGTCGGTATAAGCTGGCCTTTGCTTTCAATCAAAATCCCCCATGAAATGAGTTGATTAGCCGTTAACTCCTTGATTCCTTGACGCTGGATATCTGATGATGCGTTTTTTTTAGCCGTTTCACTCATAAAACGGCATAATGCCGTTACATCATGCTTCGTTACTTTTAGATTAGGAATAGGCTGTTGATCAAAAAACTTGTTTTCTCCTTCCAAAAGTAACTCCTGTAGAATCGCCCGGTCCGCCGGACGCGTTGTCCCAGCCGTCCGGATATAAGTTCCCTTTACAGGTCCTTTCTTTTTAAGATAGTACGGCCGCTGCATTCCATGAGCAATTTCCAAAATGATAAGCGATTTTCCTTCTGTTTCCTGAACAAAAAGATCTGGAATAATCATCGGTTCGCAACTGTCCGTAACGGCATTGGTAATGGCATCCATTATTTGAAAGAGGTCAGCCTGAGGAATCCCAACAACACGCATCGTTCCATCTTCAACACCAAATACGATTCGTCCACCATCGCCATTGGCAAAGGCAACAACAGATTTCATATATTTCTGGCTGTCTTCAGGAACCCGTTCCTTATATTCTACATTCTTAGATTCCCCTTGAAGTGATAAATCTTTTTCCATTCCTACTGCCGCCTCCCTTTACGCCCATTGTATCAAATTATGATTTTTTCGACAACAAAGCTTATCTCCCAGGGTTGCAGGGAAAAGCCGCAGAGAAAAGATAGTTTCCGGATTCCTTCAAACCATAATCCCGGCAATCCTTATAGTCCCATTTTTTGCGATGGAGAAAGTTTCAAAAAAGCCCTTGACTTAAAGTTAACTTTAACGCTTATTCTTATGTCATAAGATATATACATTTTCCTACAGGAGGCCTATACTTATGAAATTAAGAAAACGCATCATGAAAAATATGGTACTCGCTGCCCTGTGCAGCTCCCTTTTCATCATTGGCGCAGGGGCCGGCAGCAGTTATGCCGCCCAGGTCCCAACGCCATCGAAAGCACCAACTGAAACCATTGATGCTGCAACGCTTTCCCATAAATGGGATAAGACGTTCCCGGAAAATACGAAAGTCGCTCATCAAAAAATCACCTTCCATAATCGCTATGGTATTACTTTAGTCGGCGACCTCTACACGCCGAAAGATATGAAACAAGGTGAAAAATTGGCTGCCATTGCCGTAGCCGGTCCCTATGGGGCTGTCAAAGAACAGGTTTCCGGCCGCTATGCCCAGGAATTAGCTGCCCGGGGATTCATCACCCTGGCTTTTGATCCGTCCTTTACGGGGGAAAGCGCCGGCGAACCGCGCAATACGACCTCACCGGATATCAACACGGAAGATTTTTCTGCCGCCGTCGATTACCTGTCCACCCGCAATAACATCGACCCGGAAGAAATCGGCATCCTCGGCATCTGCGGCTGGGGCGGCTTTGCCCTGAATGACGCTGCCATGGATACGCGCGTCAAAGCTACGGTCACATCTACCATGTACGACATGAGCCGGGTCATCGCCAATGGCTATTTCGACTATGAAAAAGATGAAGCCATCCTGAAAAAAGAACGGATGGAAGCCCGCAAAGCCATCAGCGCACAGCGCACAGAAGATTACCGGAATGGCACATATAAAATGGCTGGCGGTGTCCTCACAGAAGTAACAGCCGATACGCCACAGTTCGTCAAGGATTATCATGACTACTATCAGGAAAAACGCGGCTACAGCCCCCGGTCCTTCGGCTCCACCACAGGCGCAACTCTCAGTTCCCTGCTCGATTTCATGAACATGCCCCTTCTGTCCCGGGCTGATGAAATCGAAAGCGCCGTACTGATGATCCACGGGGAAAAAGCCCACTCCCGGTACTTCAGCGAAGACGCCTTCAAGAAACTGAAAGGGAACAACAAAGAACTGCTAATCATTCCCGGTGCGGTCCACACCGACCTGTATTATAAAATGGATGTCATTCCTTTCGACAAAATCGAAGCCTTCTACCGTCAGTATTTAAAATAAAGGAGATAAACTATGTCTTATACGATTTCACAAGCGGCGCAGATGACTGGCATCAGTCCGTCTGCCATCCGCTATTATGACAAAGAAGGGCTGCTGCCCCAGGTGGAACGGAAAAACGGTATCCGTCTCTTCAGCGATATGGATATCCGCTGGCTCCACCTGCTGACCTGCCTGAAAAATACGGGCATGCCCATCAAGCGCATCCGCGAATATGCCGAACTGGCTCAGCGTGGCGATGAAAGCCTGAAGGAACGGTAGGCTCTCATCCGCCAGCAGCGCCAGTTTGTCCTGGACCAGATTGAACAGCTGCAGTACTACATGGAAGAACTGGATTTTAAGGAATGGTATTATAAAAAAGCCTTGGAACTCGGTTCGGAAAACAAAATCGATTTCGATGACTATGAACGGGAAACGGGGAAAAAATCGCCAGACGCACCTCAATAAATGCATCTTTATGACAGATTTCCCCCATCGATTCTTTCATGGACGCAGGACGGGAAAAGATAGTTTGCAGAAAAAGATAGTTTGCAGTTTGAAGAAAAGTCAAAGTCAGCGGCTGGCGGCTGGTGGCTTCCTCTTTTTACTGCTCCCCCCTATGAAAAAAGCTCTGCAAGCCGCATATATATGCGGCTTGCAGAGCTTATCATTTCACAAAGGAAATTATTTGAGTTCTACTCTATCCATATTTCGTTAAAATGAGAATGGCTCTATTAAGCCATTCTTAATGTCATATTTTCTTTAAATCTCCCCTTTTTTCGTAGTTTTTGAAAAAAATAGTATCATTTTAGTATCAAAGTATGATGCTGTTTTGACCATTCCGGCAAAGGCCTCTACCTTCTAAATAATACTTCAGTATAGGTCCAGCGAAGTCTGCACTCGTTTCCGGTTCATACTGGCGCCTGACCCATCCGAACTTTCCATATACTTACCACTACTTACCAAGCTTACCATGTCTTACTCCACCTGCCGACAGTTTCCGTCATCTTTCATGGCACCCCCGCTATTGCGATGGTTTAGCCGTTTTTCGCTAATGACCCCTGCAAAATTCTATACCTGAAATATCCGAACTTGCCATGTACTTACCAAACTTGCCATTTCTTGATTCATCCATGCAATTTACAGGGTATACGTAGGATAACTTCACCTTCTACCTGCTTCGGTTCCAATACATATCGTCAGATGATTGCGGTTGACATCGGCCGTTCTGGTGATAATGACTCCTTTGATGTAGAGACACAATGGTTCTGAGCAGAGAAGCCCTTTCCCTAATTTATAAATTGTACTTTTCAAAAAAAGTATTATTTCCAATAATAATACGCCATTTGTTATTAGTAGTAGAGATTCTTTCTAATGTAATAATATATTTTTGATTTTCCGCTTGAATATGTTCAAGTGGTTTCTCCCGGTTTTCATTTATATGCCAACCTTTTGAAACAAAATATTGCATAAAATTTTGTTTAACAAAAGCAGGAGAAATAGTACTATCTTTAGGTTCTAATGTTGCACAAACAGATTTAGCAATAATTGCTTTCCTATTCGTCAAAGATATATTACTGATATCAAAATTTTTGATAATCTCAATAGCATATAGCTCATGTTCTAAATCAATAATGTTGTTTTTAATTTCTTTTTCTTCAAAATAATTATAAATATTTCCACCTACAATCCACATGCTAAACGTAAGAATTATTATTAATATAAAAAAATTCAATACTTGTTTTTTTGTTTTTTCGCACTTTTTCTTAAAATTATCCATATACATTCCCCACATACCATGTATAACCTACCGAAGCGGATAACCCTATAGAATCTCCAGCATCTAGTTCTCCGCTGATTCCAGCAGAGGAAATTCCAATATTCCCTCCAATAATACCAAGAACAGAAAAATTCCCACTCCAGCCAGGTATTGCATTAATATATCCACCTGTTTTATCAGAAAGAAATCCTGCCCCTACTGTAATATGTCCTCCTATAGAAACTCCAGGGGCAAATGCCATAGTAGCATATACATTACCTTCTTTATCAATTGTACAACCAATTGAAGCAGCCTTAATTCCCGCCCCTATTGCAATCTGAACAGTTTCATAATCACTGAACATATTCGAAGGATTAACATACCCTGCGTTAACTAAATAATTAGCTTCATTCATCACCTTTTTTGCCACAGACTCCTTAGATTCATCAATAATTGAATTAATAGCATCAAATAGTTCATTATTCCATTTCATGCCATATTGTGCCACAGCAGCACCTGTAGATATATTTTCACCTATAGCCGCATTGACAGTAGCACCCAAAGCTGCGCTGATCCATTGGGCTTTGGCCGGGTCATTTCCTGCCCATTCTTTAATTTTATTAATGAGCAGTTCATTCGTCATGCCCGCGGCAAAGCCACTGCCGGCTTTATTTCCGGCAATCTGGCTCGTGATTTCGGCGACGAGGCCATGAGCCAGGGCTTTATCGAATTTGCCATCGCGGTCATAGTAATGGAGTAGTTCATCTGCATTTTTCGCAAAGAGCCGGGCCAGTTCCTGCCGTTCTTCTACTTTCTGCTTATCAAAGATGTGATCCAGCGTCTGTAGGGCATGGGCTGTATCACGGTTGATTTTCGTCACATCCGTGACTCCCTGGGTGACTTGAATCGTCCCCTGGGAAATGGCTGACCGGGTGACTGAATGTGCATCTTTAGCGGCGCCTGGCAAAATATCCGGTGTGAGGCCGGTTTCATTGAAATGCTGGTTGCGTTCCTGGTCTGACGCATAGTGGTTATAGGCAACTCCGGTATTTTTTACGTCATAAGCGGCCTTATTCTGGATGTCTTCCAGGTGCAAGGTTCCGGTCGTCAGGTGATTACGGTTGGCATCGGCCGTGCTGGCAATGACAGCCCCTTTGAGTTGGGTATCCTTGTTCACATCCACATCATATCCCTGGTCACCGGCATAGATACCGGCCTGTTCGGTCACGCTGGCGTAATCACTGGTCGTCTTCCCACGGCTGTACGAAGCGTTTCCACTTTTCGCCCCCGTCCCAGTATAGGTAAAATACGTAGCATGGGTCCCTTGTGGCAAGAAATTTTCCTGGACGTCAACAGCGGGGGAATAAGCTACACTAATTCCAGCCGACGAACGATGGCCCCGGTAGGTCTCTGAATCCTGTACACTTTCGATGTGCAGATTCCCGCCCGTCTTCACGGTCACAGACTGTCCCTGGAGCTGGGAACCGACGAGGGTCGTATCCTTTCCGGAACTCGTCATCAGGCTGTCTTGTGCCGTGACGTGGCTGCCCGTATGGGTGACGCGCGTCGTCATCCCTTGGTCTTTCATCTTGCCATACGATGCGTCGATACTGGTCAGGCCGCCATGGAAGGACGCGCCGATTGAAGCGCCATGACTCTGATAGCTGTCACGGATGGTTTCTTCATTCGTACCGGCCTGGAGGCGGACGGCTCCGCTGGCCGTGAGGGATACATTCTTCCCTTGAATAGATTCGCCAACCGCCGTCAGATTTCCTTTATTTTCCTGTGAACTTTCAGACCGGACCGTCACGTCGCCGGCACTCATCATCCGGCCGCCGGCATAGGTCTGCTGATTCACTTCTGATTCCTGTTTGAAGGAGCTGGAGCCAATCCCGACGTGCAGGCCAACTGACGTCACATCGGCAGGCGATTTGCCTTTCAGGTCCTTCCGGAGGTTTCGGCCGGCGTCTACCAGTTCCAAGCCCTGCAAGGTCTTATTGTCCCGCGACTGGGCCGTGCGGACGGCACCGCGGAAGGTTTCACCCACCGAAATGGCCGAATTACTCAGACTGAGGCTCAGGCCCGACCGGGATTCTTCATGGGTCCGTTTTTCGTGGGCTTCATTCGTCGCCCCATCGATGAGCACTTCCTGTCCCGTCAAGGTCACGCCCTGTCGGCCGAAGACATCGGCTGTCGTCAAATGGGCCGTATCGCCCGCAGCCAGGGTCAGGCTGCCGCCTGTCGATGCCAGGGTACTGCCGACCTGGGTCTTCCATTCTCCTCTATAAAATGTTAATTCATAATAAATTTTTACGACAATACGCAATAATATACAAAATAGCAAATATCGCACCAACATAAATAATTAGCGAGGTTTCCGATTGGTCAAAAAGAACCATTTTAATAATGTTTACAGAAAAAATACATATTATAAAAATACCAATGTAATGTCTTATTTTATTTGTTCGTGATTTATTTTTTCTCCTTTCTAAATATGCCTCTGGATACCAATATTTTTTATAAAAGAACATAAATATTGATTGAGAATTTTTTCTTATTTCTTGACGATAATATAAAGTCTTTTTATATAATATGGTAATTGCTCCTACCGTAGTACCACCGAAAAAAGTAATCATGAATACACTTGAAAAAATGCCCAGGCCATCGCTTTTGGGATTAATAAACTCATAAAGTAATGGGGGCAAGGCTATTGTTCCCATCAACAAGAATACCAACGGTATCATAACTGGCATTTCTTTAATAGAATTTCTCCTTTTCATGGTAATCGCCTGTCCTTATTCTTTTATTTAGTTTGTTTTTGTTCATCTTTTTCTTTTTTCTTTTGAATTGAAACTTTTCCACCACCCGCAACACCAATTGGAGTCGTTGTATATCCCCCTATAGAAAAACCAGTATCTGAATACTCGCCCCCGATGCCTCCGGCAACACCTAACCCGACTTCGCCTTCTCCCTTTAAAGTAAAATCTCCTATTTCTGTTTCTATACCACCGTGCGTTTCTACAGCATATGCATGCCACTTCATTTCGACTTTACCTGTAGGAGAAATATATAAATTTCCTCCTATACTTCCAACTCCGCCTCCTCCAAAAACAGAGGTAGTATCACTTGTATGATATGTTTCATTTATTTCCATTTTTTTTGCAGATAAGTCCACCCCGATACCTTCTGGTATGTTTACACCAAATTTTGCATCAATTGTCCCAATTTTTGCATTAAAATTGTTGATATCATTCGTGGTTTTATTAAAATCTAGTACAGCACCTTCGCTACCAATATTATATGAAATATGATTGCTAGATAATTCGCCTTCATTATAAGTATCCATAGAAAAAACTTTATATGTAGGTACTTCGTACGATTCTCTATTCACATAATAATCCTGCCCATCATAACTTACATAATTCCACATTCCGTTATTAGAGCGATGTACCGTTACACCTTTTATATCAGCTAAATACTCACCATATTCATCTGCTGAATATTCTGCGATAGCTGTGGTGTATAATGTTTCGCCATTAAATTCGACATAATTATTACCATCTGTTGGAGATTGAAATACTCGTGACGCATACCCTGGTTCTTCCATAACAATTCGATCTCCTTCATTTAGATACGTAGTTTTTCTTTCTTCCTCTAGTCTTTCATTCATATCAGGATTTCCAATTAATTGTACATATGCATTTTTATATGGGACAATACCATTTTCCTTATCACCTTTTTCTAAATCACTATAATATTGATTTGCTTTATAAACAGCATCTTCACCTGACAAAATAGTTAAGTGATTCAACAAATAATTCATCCCGCCATCAAAAGACGCTTCATCCGGAATCCACGAATAAAGAGCATTCTTAAAATCGCCATCAATGATTTCATCCCTATCCGATTCATCTCCTAAGCCATGTACGGCTCGATAGTTACTAATTGCATAATAAAATGCAATAATATCTTTTCTTTTGGCTTCAGCAGTGGCTTCATCATGCCAAGTAAAAGTGGCTTCTAATCTAGACAACATATCTTGTTGTTCTTCATGCGTTAGCCAATTATATTCAGCAGAAATACTCGCAATACTTTCCCCAACAGCGTTTCCAGTAGCCTGACCTATAACAGCACTTGCCATTTTTTTTAACAATGGATTATCCAACTTTTTTAAAACACTTGTCAAGGATTCTTCCACACTAGCTGACGTTATTCCATATAAGGTATTCGTACCGCTATAACCAGATAAGAAGCCACCAAGTGCAGCATGCAGCGCTACTTTATAAGATCCACCGTCATTCCATCTATTAGCTTCTAATAAATATCTTTTTTCTAAATCTGAATTTCCTTCACGCTGAGCCTTCGCAGCTTTTTTTAAATACTCTTTTCGTTGTTGGACTGATATGTCGCCGATTAAAGTATAGCCATTGCGCGCGATATCATTAAGAAGCAACTGTTTTTCTTCTATTTTCTCTTTATTAAAAATACGATTTAGTTTATGCAATGAATTTAATGTATCATGATTAATACTTGCCAGAGGTATTTGCTGAGCTACTTTAATAACCCCATCAGTAATAGCTGCACGCGTTTTAGTACTATTGTTCCCCTGAACAGGGATCGTCATGTTAAAATTAAAAGGTAACTTAACTCCATTAGCAATAGATATTCCATTTTGTTTCATGTCATAAGCGGCCTTATTCTGGATGTCTTCCAGGTGCAGGGTGCCGGTCGTCAGGTGATTGCGGTTGGCATCAGCCGTGCTGGCGATGACAGCCCCTTTGAGTTGGGTATCCTTGTTCACATCCACATCATACCCCTGGTCACCGGCATAGACACCGGCCTGTTCGGTCACGCTAGCGTAATCACTGGTCGTCTTCCCACGGCTGTACGAAGCGTTTCCACTTTTCGCCTCCAAACTAATTCCAGCCGACGAACGATTACCCCGGTAGGTCTCTGAATCCTGTACACTTTCGATGTGCAGATTCCCGCCCGTCTTCACGGTCACAGACTGTCCCTGGAGCTGGGAACCGACGAGGGTCGTATCCTTTCCGGAACTCGTCATCAGGCTGTCTTGTGCCGTGACGTGGCTGCCCGTATGGGTGACGCGCGTCGTCATCCCTTGGTCTTTCATCTTGCCATACGATGCGTCGATACTGGTCAGGCCGCCATGGAAGGACGCGCCGATTGAAGCGCCATGACTCTGATAGCTGTCACGGATGGTTTCTTCATTCGTACCGGCCTGGAGGCGGACGGCTCCGCTGGCCGTGAGGGATACATTCTTCCCTTGAATAGATTCGCCAACCGCCGTCAGATTTCCTTTATTTTCCTGTGAACTTTCAGACCGGACCGTCACGTCGCCGGCACTCATCATCCGGCCGCCGGCATAGGTCTGCTGATTCACTTCTGATTCCTGTTTGAAGGAGCTGGAGCCAATCCCGACGTGCAGGCCAACTGACGTCACATCGGCAGGCGATTTGCCTTTCAGGTCCTTCCGGAGGTTTCGGCCGGCGTCTACCAGTTCCAAGCCCTGCAAGGTCTTATTGTCCCGCGACTGGGCCGTGCGGACGGCACCGCGGAAGGTTTCACCCACCGAAATGGCCGAATTACTCAGACTGAGGCTCAGGCCCGACCGGGATTCTTCATGGGTCCGTTTTTCGTGGGCTTCATTCGTCGCCCCATCGATGAGCACTTCCTGTCCCGTCAAGGTCACGCCCTGTCGGCCGAAGACATCGGCTGTCGTCAAATGGGCCGTATCGCCCGCAGCCAGGGTCAGGCTGCCGCCTGTCGATGCCAGGGTACTGCCGACCTGGGTCTTCCATTCTCCTTCATAATTATCTTTTGTCTGCTGGGTCCCGATGAGGACGCCCAATCCGGCACCGAGGACGCCGGACGACTTGACCTTGGTATAGGCTGTCGCCTGGTCATATTGGACGGCCGTATCCGCCGTCAGATTCCGGCCAGCTGCGACGACTACATCGCCTTGTCCGGCCACCGCAGCTGCTGTCAGATGGACGTCCTGCCCAGCACCCAGCTGGACCTGATTTCCGGTCACTGTCGTCCCTAAGACGGTTTCATGGTCGTCATGAGTGCGGACGGTCGTCGTCGTGCTGGACAAGAGGCCTTTTTCCTTATGTTTCAGACCGTAGTCATCCACAGCTACGGACCGGCCTGCCGTCAGGGCGAGATTCCGTCCTGCCATCAGCGAAACCGTGCCGTCATCGCTGTTCATATAGGCACTACGTGCCGTAATATCCCGGCCAGCTTCCAAGGATACGCCGCCATTGGCGTTGATGACAGTACCAGCTTCTGTCTGCCGCTGTGTCCGCAGGTAATTATCCTGATTTAAGGTCATATCTTTTTTGGCAGCTAATGTCAGCGTCGTCAGATTCACATCATTCCCAGCCTGAAGCAGGACAGCTCCCTGACGGCCTAAAGCCTGCAATGTCGCCCCAGCCAGGTTCAGATTCTGTCCCGCACTGATAATGGCGACCCCATCGGTACGGGTCACAGCAATCCCTGCTGTCCGGTTGAGGACATCCTGGTTTGCCAAGTGGGTGGCTGTGCTTTCTATCGTGATATTCCCCTTAGCCTGCATCTGGAGGCGGTCAGAAGCCGTAACCTGGCCTGTCTGGTGGATATCGTTTTCACTGACCATGGCTATTTTCTGGCCCTGGATATGGCCGGAATTATCCAAGCTGCCCGCCTGGATTTGAACGGTCTTCCCGAATAAGGTCCCGGCATTGCGGACGGCTTCCTTGGTCTGGATGACCAGCGTATTCGCACTGATAAGGCTTCCATCGGCGGTCAGCGTCAGGTCATCATGGCCCCGGAGATATACTTTCGGATAAATAACGTTTTCTTCCTTGCCATCTACGGTGACCGTCTTTGTTTCCAGCCATACCATGTCACTCGTCAATGCCGCAACTTGTTCTGGCGATAAGGACACGCCAGGGGCCAGCCCCGTCGCTTTGGCATAGGCCAGCCCTGCGTCCATGAGGGCCTTGTATTGGGTCATGTCATCCGTATAGTCTCCCAGATACTGTCGTCCCGTCTGATTCAGGATCTGGCTGCGGATCAGGCTCTGTTCATAGAACCCATCGCCCAGTCTTTTTGGCACTTTGTCCGGGTCCCATTTCAACTGCTGATACATATAGTCGGAAGACAAGAAATTATGTTTATTAGTAAAAGCCGGATCCGTTTCTACGAGATACTTCGCCGTCGTTTCTGGATGCAGGGTATATAACGAACTGGCCAAGTTTCCTGCGGTTGCTTTCCAAGCTGTCGTCGTGTCCGACGGATGCCGGGTATCCAGCGAAAAGGGATCTAAAAAAGAGGAGGCCTGTTCCCGCAGGGTATCCGTAATGTCTTTCCCTGCCGGAGTCGTTCCATGGTCGGCATACTCGGCTACCTTCAGAGACGAGGTATTACTGAGACCGACTTGCGGTGTCATGAAAACTTCGGAGTTATAGCCGCGGCGCCGGGATTTATGGGGCCATTTTCTTTTATAAGTGTAACTGCCCTGGGTCGTCCCAAAAGTCACGGTCTGTTCCTGGTTCTCTTTTGCAATATTATCGACACGACCTGTAGCCGTCAGCGTCGTCCCGGCGGTCAACTGGCTGTTCTCATTGGTCACGTCTCCCTTTACTATCATCGCCTGGCCGCTGCGGATGACGCCGGCATTAGTCGATGTTACCTCTTCATGTGATGTTTGAGAATGACTGCGGATAATGGTGTAGTTGTTGATTTTCTGAGAATCTGCCAGCCCTAAAGCCGCATTATGGGCTTCGGCTTCCTGATTATGAGCTGTAACCTTTTTGTCCAGCTCAGCCAGCAAGGCCTGGAACTGTGTATCCCAAGCAGTCTGGGCAGGACCAGCGGCGGCCGGCCGCTCTGAGGCCATCGGAGTCAGGCCGAACGTCTGAAAGATAGGGTCATTCCATTCATAATTCGAGATTTTCGTACCTTCCTTATAAGCCGGATCCGCTGTTTCTCCCGATTCGGGAGCGTCCACCGTATCATAGACCGGTTCGTAAACCGTCATCGCCTTCGGGTGGTGATAGGCGCCATAACCACTGGACAGGTTGGAAAATTCACTACGGTCAAAAGCCTGCCCTTGTTCGGCATGTCCTGCCTGGTCGATACGGATTTTTTCAGGATTCGTCATCCAGGCACTGCCAACCCGTTTCGCCGAAAAAGCATCATTTTCATTGCGAATCTGCCCGGCCTGAATCGTCAGATTCCCCATACTTTCAATGGAAGCGCCCTGATTGGTCAGCGTATCATCCGCCGTTAAATGCATGTCTCCACCACTGTACAAGGTCGCATTATGACGATTCTCAATCGCTTGGGCCTGTACCGTCAAGGTATTCCGGGCCGCAATCGTACCGGCTTTATGGGTATCCAGCTTGGCCAGAAGGCCCTGGACCACCGCCAGCTGTGCATCATAGGCTTTATCAGCCTGCTCGATAGCTGCTTTGTACTGGGACTCCTGTGCACCACTCGTATATTTCGTGATATCAGCCGCATAAGCAGCTTCTAGGGCAGCTTCTTTTTCCTGTAAAGTCTTCATCGCTGCGGCCAGCTGTTCTTCCAATTCAGCTTGACGGCGGTTTTCCAGCCGGTCCGCCTGAAGCGTCACGTCCTCTCCATATATACGGCCATTTTCGTGATTGATGATATGCTTTGCCGTTACGGCGACGTGCTGCGTTCCATTAATCAGCCCCGTATTATCGAGGGTCGTCGTTTGCTGGACGACATCTTGTCCATTCAGTTCGCCGGTTGCGTTATTCTGGATTCCCTGTCCGGCTTCCACTTTCAAAGTCTTGCCGCTTTCTATCTTGCGGCTGTTTGTCAAGGTTCCATCGGTATGCAGGGTAAGATTCCCGTCTGCCGTAACCGTTCCCATTGAAGCGTCACTATCTTCATTTTGCAGGGATTGATGCGTTGTAATCGCCGTATCACCTCCGCTGGCGATGACCCCTTTCAAAGGCAGTTTATCCGCCTGAATCGTCAGATTCCCGGCTGCTGAAACTTTCCCTTTTTCCATTGCCAAGGTCTGCTGTACCTGAACGGCTGCATTCCCTTGCGCAGCGATAGAACCTTCTTTGACAGATACTTGATTCGCCTGTATATCCAAGTTTCCACCACTGACAATCTGGGCATTATCGCTGGTCAAGGTGGTCGTCTGAACGGTCAGATTTCCGGCCTGATTCACCTGACCATCCCGGCTGATGCCAGCTCCGACAACGGCATGGTTCGTCATCCCTTGGTCCGCACGGATGACGGCATCTTTTCCACTGGCCAGGGTCTGTTCATTGGTCACAGCCCCCGTTGTATGCACCTGTAGGGTTCCAGCGCTATAGGCAGTCCCGGTCTGAGTGATATGCAGGTCCCCGTTATTTTCCAAGGCCAGCGAGTCAGTAGCTGACAGCGTCCCACCCAGGTTGACACCCAGCCCTTTTTCCGTACCGACCAGATAAATCCGATTGGCATACATCCCGCCAATAGCTGCGACGTCTAAGGCTACTCCCAGTTCGTCAGCCGCGTTCTGATTGTCCGTTTCTGGTAGGGGCGTCACCTGTAATCCATCATAGGCAATCCGGTTACGCCCCGTCACGACATGGGCTTCTTTCGCCCAAATGCCGGCATTGACCTGAACAGACTGCGCCAGCAAATCAACCTGGTCTGTTTGGGACGCATCAAGCCCCTTTCCTACAACCTGAATCTGGCCACCGGCAACGGTGACATCCGTAACCCGGCCACTGGCATCATAGATAGGGCGGCCCGTCGTCAGCATGGCCCGGGACGTATTCAGGAATCCGCCGCCATTGACGGCAATCCCATTCGGATTGGCTACGATGACCCCGGCCCGGTCCCCGGCAACTTCCAGGAATCCGTTCATCGCTGTTCTTCCCGATCCCGTCACTTCATTGACAATAAGTTTAGCCGTTCCCCGGACCATATTCGGATTGGCCTGAACATATCCCGCCAGCTGCGTATTCGTTACTTTATGGGCATTGTTCAAGATAGCCCCTTTCTCCGGGACGTTAAAATGGGTATACAAATTGCGCGACACACCGCCTGCGGTCGGAGCCGTAATTTGTACCAGGGGAATCCCATTCGCTGTCTGTTGTACGAGTGGCTGCTGGGATGCCGGGGCTTTCGTATCCGGTAAAATGGGTGCGTCAGCGGCCAGGATAGCTGCCGGTTCGACGACAAAAAGTCCCATCAGCATCCATGCTGTAATCTGTCGTTTCAAATTTGTATATTTCATATCCGTCATCTCGTTTCTTCGGGTAAGTATCTTTTAGAATCAATGGCCGTTAAAAGCGCCAGCTCAATGTCAATCCTGTAGTGACACGGTCTGTATGATAACCATCGGGTTTATATAAGGGGCAGCCGATAAAGGCATCATACGATATCCCCGATGGGAAATCTCCTCGCAGACCGAATACGGTCCCGACCAGCGTATGTCCGAGCAAATCTTCAACAGCCGGACCATAGACGGCCCCCACATCCAGGCCGATATAGACCTGACTATGCAGCTGGGCCATCTCTGAAGCCAGCTCATTCCGCCAATACCAGCCGCTTTCGGCCATGAGGGTCATCTCGCCATCAAAGCCCCGAACGGTATAGCGGTTGCCCATACTGATCATATCGACACCGTAAAGGCGATCACCGCCAGCGGTCCACTGTCCATGAAAAGATGAAGTATAGACGGCCTGACGATGTCCCATCATAAAGGGATGGCGGTAATCTACATCCAGGAGCCACATATGGTAACGTGTCTTCGGGCCATCATCATAGGGATTTTCCGGCATAGCACCGAACCAGCCAACACCCATTCGATGACCGATACGGCCATACCACATATCGGCCCCACAGTATACCTGTTGGGACAAGCCAGCTTCCAGCGCCGTCGTATGCAGCGTTTGGACGGGGATTTCCAGGTCATTGATAAAATAATGCGAATTACGTTTCCGGACCTGGACATCGAAGCTGGTCTTGCGATGCTGATTGCGGCTGATGAGGTGGTCCCAAGAGAAACTGCTGATATCGCTCTTTCCACGGCTGAGAAAATCGTAGGGGGTACTGTATACGGTCTGATGATAGGTATAACGACTGTAAGAGATAGAAAACGTTTCTTTGCCATAAGGAATTCGATAGTAGATTTGCTGTCCCCGTGTACCTCGTTCATAACCATCGGCCATGACATCGCCATTAAGGTCGATTTGAAGATAATCATTACCGTAAAAAGGATTATCTATGCCGATATCGGCACTGAACTGCCAGCGTCCGGTATCTGTCAAACCGGAATCATCCAGCGAGAGGACGCCATGCACAGGGGTTGTCCGATGAATCGTCAATTCAATATCACTCTGCCCTGGCGTTTCAGCAGGAATTAATCGCAGGCTGACATCTTGCGATGACAGCTTCTTCATCTGTTCTACCCCTTGTTCGAGAAGATGTACGTTCAAAATATCACCTTCCCAGATTGGGAAGGCCGTCCTCCAAGGCAGCTGTGCGCTCCCTTCGCTATAACGGACCTGGTGAATCCGCCCAGCCTGGACTTGCAGCCGCAAAACACCATCAGCTATGTTCTGTTCCGGAATGATGACACGGCTGGTTGCATAGCCGCGGCGCAACAATTCTTCGTTCATATTATGAACTAACTGATTTATTTTCTTGACATTTACGTTCTTATTTTCACATTCATGAGCATAAGAAGACAGAAATCGAAAAGATGAATCGTCCATATCCAATTGGACATGACGAATCCAAAAAGACGGGCCTGACTGCGGCGATTCTTCCGTGGGCACGGGTATATCATGCACTGGAATTGCAGAAAAAGGTCGTGACTGTAAACGGTCATCACGAAGAGTCGCCTGCTGCCGTGCTTGCTCCAGTTGTTCCTGCTGTAACACTGAATCTATAGCCAATACTTGCATAGGGAATACAGCCAGCATCATAGCCAGACTGTATAAGGGAATCCGGAATATCATGAATCCATTCACCTCTTTAAAAGAATACGATTGATAATATGTTTGTATTTTACAATAATTTTCACATAAATTCAATAAATTCTAATCTTCAATATAGTGATTTACAAAATCATTAATTCATAAAAAATCATTAACCACCGTCATTATTACGTATACCATACTATTTATATATCTAACCATGCAATCATTTAGCTTTTTAAGCAACAAATGTAGCGTATAATAATACAATAAAAGTATTTTTAGACAAGATAAAAAAGCCCCGCGCATTCTGCACGGGGCCTTCCGGTCATTCGATGCCGTATTCTTTATATAATTTTTCTCTGAGGGTCTCATCGTCGAGGGCGTCAGAGAAGTCCTGCAAGCGGCCGTCGGCTTTCATCCGTTTAAACAAGGTCGCCACTCGGTTTTCGCCTTCCTCCAGTCCTTCCTTGAAACCTTCTCTTTGCTCCTCCATCATCCATTGTTCCAATTCCCGACTCATGGCGAACACCTCCTCGCTATTGTATTATTTATTCTCCCAGTCCTTTGTCTAAATCGCTTTCCAGGTACAGATGGCGGGCTATATGCTTCGAAGGCCGTTTTTTTCGGTTCTTCCTGGCTTCCTTCCAGGCCTGGAAATCTTTCTGGACTTCCGGGTCGTTGGCGGCCTGGATGATCCGATTCAGAAATAAAGTCAAATCGGCTTTTCTCGGAGCGGATTCCGGGGTCCAGTTTTCCAGTTCTTTCATATCATTCATCGCCTTTTCCTAGCCTCCTTTTTGCACTATCCCTGGCGAATCGTCAGGGGGGGGGGGATTGACTACGAACATTTGCTTCTGCTTCTGGCACGTGGTACACAGCCGAAGCCATTGCCTTAAGATGAGCTGCTCTTCACGCTGGTTTTGCAGTCATTCGATACCGTATTCTTTATAGAATTGTTCTCGAATTTTCTTATCTTCGACGGCTAAAACCCAATCTTTGAAACGGCCGTCGGCTTTCAGCCGTTCCAGCAATATTGTCAGCCTATCTTCTCCTGCTTCTCGTTCTTCCAGCAGCCATTGTTCCAATTCCCGACTCATGCGAACACCTCCTCGTTGTTCTATTTGAACGATAGCACAATCGCTATGGAAAGACAAGAGCGGAAAGACGGCGTAGATGGAGGCACAACTACACATACACATGTACACATACACATGTACACATACACATGTGTATGTGTAGTGCTATTAAAATTCGCTCTTACAAAAAAATACACAGCCTATAGCTTTGTGTGCAGGGGCTTTCACGTACTTTTTCAGCCAGTCAGGTCGTGACTGCAAGGAAGGGCAAGACGGCTGCCGAAACGGAATGCCGAGGGGAAGATGACTCTTTTCTTCTCAGAAAAAGGGAAATGGCTATGCCATAACGAAATATAGCATTAGGACTATTATTGATGGATAACCGTTGATGAGGCAGGTGGAGAGTATGGACGAAGCCGCAAAGGCCATGGCATTAAAAGCCCTGGAAGAATTACAAGAGAAAATGAGAGGCGAAGCTGAAAAAGCCGGCCTCCGGACAGAAGAAGACGTCATTCGATTGGTAAAAGAAATACGGCATGAAGATGATCCCAAACCAGAAGTAAATGACGAAAACCAATGACTACGGGGTTCATAAAGGAGGCATGAGGCGATGAAGGTAAGCTATCCCGCCATTTTCTATGAAGAAAAGATAGGCAATTACACCGTCTTCTTTCCTGATTTCCAGCAGGTCACCTGCGGTGATGATTTAGCGGATGCCGAGTTCATGGCAAAAGATTGTTTGTCCCTGCTTATCACCATCGAAAAAGAAGATCGGCACAAAATCCCGAAGCCGACGCCCATCGAAGACCTGGACATACACTGCATCGACTCCGAAGATTGGGAATATGTACGGTCTTTTGTCAAAATGATAGAAATCGACATATAGCATACTATTTTTTTCCACAGTTCAAACTACGAATAAAGCGCTCCAGACATTCAGCATCTGGAGCGCTTTATAGTATACGCGTCATGATTCGTAAATGATATAGATTGCTTCATCGTCCTTTACCTGTTCCCGTTCCTTGCATAGGCTCACTGGGGTTGCCGGCGGAAGAGACAGCTTATCCTGTCTCATTCCCGACAGATGCAGTGTCAGCGCTGTCTGGGCGGCTTCAATGGCCTGGGGGACGTCCCGGCCCCAGGATATACATCCCGGCAAATCGGGGAATGTCACATGGATTCCGTCTGATTCCTTCGTGAAGATGGCCGGATAATGCGCTTTCGTAAAGACTCGCTGGAACATCTTATACGTCTGCTGAATGGCAAGAATCGTGTTGATAATGTCTTCGCGTTTTTCCGTTACAGCCCGTTTGGGCATGGCGTCCCAGCCCATTTCACGACGGAATTCGTCGAACGGATAGGTTTGTGCGTTCTTCACGGCTTGCCATTCGTCTTCCATTTCTGCCAGGGCACGGTGATGTTCTTCCAAGGTAACGCCGCAAAAAGATATTTCGTATAACACGGCGGCTAAAAATTGCAACTTTTCGTCCTCTGAAAAATCGCACGGCCAGCAAATATCAACGGCCAGCATATTTTCCCAGGGTTCAAACGTATAGGCATAACTATCCGGCTGATGCTGTTGCTGCGTTTGGCGGATGGCTTTGAGTTCAGCCGTCGAAAAGTGCTGTAATTCCGCTTTCGTATAGCATCTTTTCAGCTGCCATTGGGCTAGAGCGGCCCGCACATCACTACACAAATATAATGCAGCGGTCATGAAAGGCCCATCGTTATCCGGCAGCAAGCATTGTTCGTCTTCCTTTTTGGGGGATAATGCTAGAAGCCGTTGGATGAAATCATAATAGGCTTTCGTAACCCCATGACATCGCCTTTCATCATACACAGTCGGTCCCGAATCAGCAGCGCGATGATATTCATACGTCGCCGCCGCCAATTTCTGTGCATCAGCCTGCTGCAAGGCTTCCTGTAAAATCATAGAATCACCTCCCTCAGTGCTTACTGGATGGTCCAGGGCATTTCGATTTGCGTCATTTTCTTCTTGACTTCGAGTATTTCCGTAACGACATACTGGCTCGACAAGGCATAATTCTTCACGCTCTGCCGGATATAGTAGCGGATACGGAAAATATTTCCGCGGGTAATCTTGAGGTTTTCCTGCTTGAGCCGGTCCAGGACATCCTTTTCGACATGGACTTCAAAGGTGCTGCTCCCATCGGTTACCCGCCACCGAGATTCATTTTGCCTTGCAGCGATGGCTTTGACCCATATTTCCTGATCCGGAAGTCGTTCATCCATGACGTCATCCATCCTATCACGTCCTTTCGGGGCATCATTTTTTCTCGATTGGTACGACGTCCTGATATATCCAGGCGGCCACGGAGTCGTCCCGGATGTAGTCAACATGGAAATGGCCGAAGTACCATTTCTTGTAGGTCATCAGTTCTTCCAGGCCGCTCAGGAGTTGGGAGGTCTTGCAGCCTTCGATCCACTGGGCCA
>OIWO01000528.1_pt1 | contig 41968 bp, 47 predicted proteins | sample 1587641 | NCBI WGS metagenome assembly OIWO01 (sample SAMEA3888924, study PRJEB22519) | human gut metagenome | biome: human gut; feature: human-associated habitat; material: faeces | place: Denmark | collected 2010
GGTGTGGAGTGGGGGAAAATCCAGAGATTGCCTCAAAGGATTACCTATCACTATTGCCGGGGGCCTTTTCAAGCGGAAAACCGAAGTATGAGGACTTTCGGATCGTGCTGGAGGAGATCGTGCGGATCTGCTTTCCCAACGAGCTTATCCCAGGCCCCTATCCTTACGGATGGCCCGATGTCGGTGATCTCACGGCAGGCGATATGTTTTCTATTGCGTGGCGCTGTCTGGACGCGCAATTGTGTGGCGTCGCGCAGCGTCGCAAGCGCATCTTTCTCCTTGCTGACTTTGCCGGGCCGCTCGCGCCCCAGCTTTTATTTGATGTATTTGACGAAACGGAAAACAGTGAGAAGGAGGTCTCATAGATGTACCGATTCGATACGACCGGGCAGATGACGATGCTTGATTTAGACACGGCTGAAAGGGGCGGAGCTCCGCCCAAGCGCAGATCGGGCAAGCCGGCCCCCGAACTGGTTTCGATCCCGTATTTCCACTTGGATCTGCTGTCCTCTCCCGTGGATCTCTTCGGACAGCGTCATTGGGAGTTCCGATCTCCATGGCGGGAAGGCAAGCGGCCCCTCAATACCGGGGCCGCGCCCCGCCGCCCGATCCGCGTCTCACTGTCCGGCATACTGGAGGCGTACCCAGCCCTAAAATATTATCTATCGAAAACAGCCTGTCTGGGCATCCTGCGCCGCGCCTTTGAGCGCGGCAAGGAGTTGCCGAAGATGCTGGCGCGTGCGCTGAAGATCCAAGCGGGGCTCATAAAGCCGGACAGCCAACCCACTGACCTAAAGGCATTTCATGTGAACCAGCGCAACGAGGGCATTGACCTGGACGGCGTGTCAGGCGCGTTGATGGCAACCACCAATATGCAGATGCAGACCTTTGTAACACAGCCAAATGGAGCCGCGGAGGGCTTTGACGGCTATAACGGCGTCATGGCCTTTGCCGCCAACCAGCGGGACGAGGTGCGTGACCTGCACGATGTAGCTGGCGCGCTGGGCGCACAGCCGGGGATGAAGCAGCAGACCTTTGTAGCCGGTTTTTCCGCCGGAGCAGGTGCCAGCGCAGGCGGCATTGGATACAACGAATCAGTTGCTCCAACCCTCAAGGGCAGCCCCGGCGGGAACTGTATGCCGTCTGTTTTATGCCTTAATGACCAGGGCGGCAGCGTGATGGAATGCAGCGAAAACGTGTCCGGAACCCTCCGAGCACAGGAGCATGGACACCAACCTCTTGTTTACGAAAATCACGGCATTGACAGCCGTTACACTGGCCCCCACAAGGTAGCGCCCACCATGTCTGCCCGTTATGGCACAGGTGGTAACAATATACCTCTGGTTGAGCAGAACGCGGGTGCCATCTGCATTGCCGGAAATATTGTAGACCGCCAGCCGCAAAACGGCGGCAACGGTCTTGGCTGTCAGGAGGATTTGGCGTACACCTTGACCGCCACAGACCGCCACGCGGTCGTAGAACTTTATCAAAAAACAGTTGGAGCATTATGCCGCGGAGATGAAAAAGGTATCGGTAATCAATACGTCAGTCAGGATAAGTGTATCATCAACGCATCCTGTTCTGAAACACATCACCTCATTCGCCGCCTGACACCTTTGGAATGTGAACGGCTTCAGGGCTTTCCGGACGGCTGGACAGACATCCCCGGCGCGTCGGATAGTGCAAGGTACAAAGCTTTGGGCAACAGCGTGGCGATACCCTGCGTGGAGTTTATTATGTCGCGGATCGCCGCGGCCATGCGGGCGGCATAGCCGCTTTGTTGGTATCGTCACTGTTTCGTACCGCTTCTTCGTTGGCTTTGGTCATAGCTTTCGCGCTTGCTTTCGGGTATCTTGGCTTTACCATTAAAAAGACAGGAGGAACTGCTATGGCAGAAAAAACGCGCAACCTTTGTGCTGAAATTCCCTTGGAGCTGCATACCAAAGTACGGCAGCGACAGGCGGAATCCGGCGAGACACTGAGCCGGTACATGACCGCGCTCATCACAAAATTTTATGAAATGGAGGACAATGCGAAGATGGACAAGGACAATGTGAGGACGGTGGCGTTTCAGGTGCCCACCGAGCTGTTTGAGCAGCTCAAGGCATACCTCAAGCGGAACGGCATCAAGCAGAACGCCTTCTTCCTGGACTGCATCCGGCAGGCACTGGCAGAGGACACCGGCACTGCCGAAGAATAAGAAATACATCGTGCGAACCGCTGCTGAAAATTTCGGCAGCGGTTTCGCTTTGGAGGAACCAAATGTTTATTTACCCCGAAAACCTGAAAGCCAAGCCCATGCTGTGGCTCTGGCTGCTGCGGGACATCGCCGTGATCGGCATCGGCGCTTTGCTCTCTGTGCTGGCGCTGACCCAGGGCCTCGGCATGGGACTGCTGGTGGTCACGGTGCTGTACGCCTTCCTCACCATTCAGGTGGATGGCAGCAGTATCTTAGACTTCCTGCGCCGTGCCGCCCGCTTTCTCTTTCTATGCCAACAATATTACGAATGGAGGCTGGACCCATGAACCGGAAACAGAAAAAGGAACTGCGCCAGCGGCAGTCGACCCGGCAGCTCATGGGCATCGTCCGCGTGACGCCCCACGGCATCGTGACAGATTCCGGAGAGCGGGTCTTCTTCCTGATCCAGCCGGACAACCTCTCCGTCCTGTCCCCGGAGGTCATCCGGGGCCGCGTCCGCTCCCTCACCATGCTTCTCAGCACCCAACCAACCTTGGAAATTCTGGCTCTGGACTCCCGCGAATCCTTCCAGCGGAACAAGGAGTATTACCTGCGGCGGCTGGAGGAGGAAACGGAGCCTGCCGTGCGGGAGCTGTTAGAGCGGGACATGGCCCATTTGGACGCCATCCAGTTCTCCTCCGCCTCCTCCCGCAAATTTGTGCTGGTGCTCCCACTGGATGAAAAAGCCGGTGCGGATGAAAGCGCGCTGCGGCAGTTGGAAAAAACCATCTGCGACCACGGGCTCCGCGTGCGTCTGGCGGAGGAACAGGATGTGAAGCGTCTGCTGGCGATCTACTACCGGCAGGATCTCACCACGGAGGTATTCCGTGATTTCGATGGAGAGGAGTATGTACATGGCTAAAAAGAAACAGAAGAAGAAAAAGAAGATGCCGGAGCAGGTTCAGCACCCGAAGGACTTTCTGGATATGATCGCGCCGGCGGCGGTGAAGTTCAACACAGATCACTTCATCCTTGGCAGCCGGTATCACACGGCAATGGCGCTGAAAAGCTATCCGCCCATGACGGATGAGCTGGCGCTGCTGCGGGGCCTTGGCGATATGGGCGGCGTTGACCTGCGCCTGACGGCGCGGCAGGTCACGCCTGCCGAGGAGGACGCCATCCTTCATGCCGCCACCAACAAAAGCCGCATGGAGCGGAGCAACACCAATGACTACAAGCAAAGCGTCACGGCGGAGGCCAACCTGCGGGATATGGCGGAGCTGCTGGCGAAGCAGCGGCAGGAAAAGGAGCCGCTCATCCACTGCGGCGTGTATCTGGACATTGCCGCGGCAGACACGGAAAAGCTGCGCGCGGCGCGGGATACGGTATCCGCCCAACTGGTCCGCTCCCGCATGGGCGCCGATCCGCTGCTCCTGCGCCAGCGGGAGGGCTTTCTCTCCGCCAACCCCGCAGGCGGCAGCCAACTGGCAAACTTTGCGGAGCGGGTATTGCCCGCACGCAGCGTTGCCAATCTGTACCCCATGAACTATTCCGGCAAAACCGATCCCAAGGGCTTCTTCATTGGACGCGACCGCTTCGGCTCCAACATCATCGTGGACTTCGACCGCCGTGCCTCCGATAAGACCAACGCCAGCGCCCTCATCCTCGGCAACACCGGACAGGGCAAGAGTTATCTTCTGAAGCTCCTGCTCTGCAATGTGCGGGAGGCGGGCAAAAGCGTGATCTCTCTGGACTCCGAGCATGAGATGGAGGACGAGTGCCGCGCCCTGGGCGGCTGCTTTTTGGACTACTTGAGCGGGCAGTACCGCATCAACCTGCTGGAGCCCCGCTGCTGGGACGATGGCAGCGGGCCGGAAGACCCGGACGCGCCGGACGCTTTCCGGGGGACGCTGCTCTCCCAGCACATCTCCTTCCTGCGGGATGTGTTCCGCGTCTACAAGGGCTTTGACACGCCCCACATCGACACGTTGGAGCTGATGGTAGAGCGGCTCTATCAAAAGTGGAACATCACCGACCGCACGGACTTCGCGGCGATGCGGCCAGAGGATTACCCCATCCTCTCCGACCTCTATGACGCCATCCAGGAAAGCTATGACCATTACGAGGCCGCAGACAGCCTCTACCCGCGAGAGATGCTGCGGGATCTGCTGCTGGGGCTCCATTCCATGTGCCGCGGCGCGGATGCCCGGTTCTTCAATGGGCATACCAATATTGACCGCTCCAAATTTCTTGTTTTCTGCGTCAAGGGACTGGATAACATGGCGGAGAACCTGCGGAACACCCTGCTGTTCAGTCTGCTGTCCTATATATCGGATCAGCTTCTGACGCTGGGCAATTCCGTAGCGGCTATTGATGAGCTGTACCTGTGGCTGTCCGATCCCACCGTCATCACCTACATCCGCAACGCGCTTAAAAGAGTACGAAAAAAGGAATCCGCCCTGTTCCTTGCCAGCCAGAATCTGGAGGACTTCACCCAACCTGGGATACGGGAGCTGACACGCCCTCTCTTTTCCATCCCCGTCCATCAATTTATCTTTAACGGCGGCAATGTGGATAAGAAGTTCTTCATGGATAACCTCCAATTAGAGGAATCTGAGTATGCCCTGATCCGGGACCCGCAGCGCGGTTCCTGCCTCTACAAGTGCGGCAGCGAACGCTATCTCTTGCAGGTGCAGGCCCCAGAGTACAAGCAGGCCATCTTCGGAACGGCAGGTGGACGGTAATGGCGGTACCCGTCGCGGCACTGGCGAAAATCGCCGCTGCAGCTCTCTCGGATGAGGACACCCGGCGAAAGCTGGGCTGGATCGTGGCGGCGATCTGTTCACCGTTGATCCTGACGCTGGCGCTGATCTGCTCCCTGCTCTCCGGCAGCGCGGAGCATAACAATTCTGCCGTTCTGCTGTGCTTCCACGGCGGCAGCATTCCAGACAAAACGCCTGCGGAATATGTAGAATACATTGAAGATATGCGCCGCAGCTTTACGCTGCTGGACAGCGCCATTGATGCCGTCAATGACATGACGGAGAACAGCGACAGCCTTGACGGTATCCGCGTCAAGGCTGTTTTCTATGCCATTTTCTTTGGAGAGGACACACCGAGCCGCCGAGCGCACCGACAGTTCGTGGATTGCTTTGTGACCTACGAGGAACGCACCCGCACTGTCACCGGTGAGGATGGGACGGAAACCGAGGAGAGCTACACCGTGGCGATTCCTGTTGCGGATATAGCCGCCGTGTACGGCAATCTTGAAAACGTGCTTCACTTGGAAATATCTGCGGAGCAGAAGTCCAACGCCGACAGTATCTACAGCCTCGTCCGCTATGGCATAGCCGGTAGCACCGAGGGCTGGATACCCGGCGCGGATGTGCCGTTTATTGGTGCGGACGGTTTCTGTTCGCCCATCGGCTCCGGCTGGGAACGCCGTGTCACCTCTGAATTCGGCAACCGCGTCGATCCCATCACCGGGAAGCGCAAGGGACACGGCGGCATGGACTTGGCAGTCCCCACCGGCACGCCCATCCGCGCGGCGCTGCCGGGGACGGTGACGGTCTCCAAGTACAACGCCGGAGGCTACGGCTATTATGTCATGATCGACCACGGCAATGGCCTTGCCACGCTGTACGGCCACTGCTCCAAGCTGCTGGCAAAAGTGGGCCAGACGGTGGAGGCGGGAGACATCATCGCCCTCTCCGGCAGCACCGGGCGCTCCACCGGGCCGCACCTCCACTTCGAGGTGCGCGTCAACGGGGAGCGGACGAATCCAAGGGCATATCTGCCAAAAGGCTGAAAGGAGAAAAATGATTATGAACATGGCTCGTTATGAGCAGGAAACCATTATCAGCTTCAACGAGGAGGAAAAGACAGCCGGAATTTATACTCACAACAAGGTACTGCGTCAGAAGCTGGAAGCGCTGGCGCGGGACAGACCGGAGGATTGCAGGCTCGTCAAAGTGTCCCGCAGCGGGCGGGCAGTTGACTACACCATCCCAAAATCATGGATAAGGATCGCACCAAACAGGGTGCTGTCTGATGCCGAGAAGATACAGCGGCGCAACGCCATAAAAAAGGCCAATTTTGCCCTTGATAATGCCGGACGTCCGCAGGATTGAAACTTCGTGCGACCGCCGGAGGGTAGTGATACCACCCACAACACAAAAACACCAAAAAAGCATGGAGCACAGCGACATGGAGGCGCTGGGCTTCCAGCTCCGCGATTACTACGAGGAGGTTGAATAACAATCATGAAAAAAGAAAATGTCACGATCTCATTCGAGAGCGAGCAGCTTGCCGCTCTCGAATTTTCACTTAAAAAGAAAAACACCAGCGTGCAGGCGCAACTGGAGGAGCTGCTCAAATGTCTCTACGAATCTGAGGTGCCGGAGCCGGTGCGGGAGTATCTGGACAGCCGCGCGGCGCCCGCTGCCCGTCCCCGCCGTCCGGCAAGACCGGCGAAGCCGCAGCTGCGGGAGGAGCCTACCTCCTCGTTGGCACAGCCCACTGGCGAAAGGAATGGTGAGTGAGATGGCAGATCATGTAGACATCACACTGTGGATCGACCGGCGATGGAAAGATGCCATTGAAAAGCATCTCAAGGATGAAACCCTGCAGGAACATCTTGAGAATGTGCTGGATGAGCTGTGCAACCAACTCCCGGAGCAGGAATACAAACGCATCAGTGCCGAGATCTACGCGGAGGATGCCGCGCGGCGCGCAGAGGAAGAAGCAGCCCGTACCTACGCCGCCTACCATGTGGTAGAGAACGGGCAGGAGTGGTACTTCAAGACCTCCCCCGGTGAGGAACTGCTGGATGCCGCAGAAAAGCTGCGCGGCTATGTCGCCGGTGAGAAAGGCACCGGGCCGGATCTGTTCATCAAGCTGTTCGCGGACGGGCATCCCATCACAGCGGAAGAGTACAACGCACTCACCGCCCTTCGCATGGAGAACACCGGCAAGGTGCGCGGTGTGTTCGACATCAACTTCGACAAGCGGGAGTTCTCCGCCGTACACATCATGGACGGTTGGCAGACCTGGGCGATGCGGGATGTATCCGTGGCGGCGTACCATGCCACCCGGTCACAATTCGCGTCGAGCGATGATCAGTGGCGCAAGCTGCTGGATCATCTGAGCGGTAAGGAAATCACCTCGGCGGGACACCTCTCCTCGCGGATTTTTTCTTTCGGTGATGAGATCATCGAGATGGATGGCAAGCTCAATTTTTATGTGCAGACGGAGTTCGATGTGGATGCTGTCTTCGGCACCTTCGTCTGTACTGACAAGAACGATGACTGGCTCAATATCTACGCCAACTATGACATCGCGGAGGATAGACCCTGCGACACGCTGGAGCTGTGCCTCTGCAAACCGAACGGCACAGAGGAGAACTGGAGCTACCAGCTCAACGCGGCGGAGCGGGAGGTGCTGCTGCGGAAGATGGAGGAATACTGTCAACAGCAGACCGGCATGAGTCTCCGCGACTACGCACAGCAGTTTCGAGAAGAACCGGAACAGCGGCAGGGGCCGGTGATGAAACTGTAAGCACAAACACAGCAAGGCTGAAACGCTCACGGCTGCGGAAACAACAGCGTCCAGACTGCGCAGCCCAGCGGGGCCGCGACGCCGGAGAAAGCGGACACACGCCATAAGGCGTGCATCCACTTTCTCCGGCTGTTCTTTCGGTGGCAATTTCGCTGACAGCACAAAGCCACGCTGTGGCCGATGGAGAGATGGCCCCGTGTTTCGCCCTGTGAGCCGTTGTGTGCGCGGTTCGGGGCTGAGGTGGCGTGTGTACCCGCCGCAGCCTCTTGAAACGAACGTTGCGGCGTTTGTGGGCGATGTGTGAAAAGGCCCGGTGAATCCTGCTCCGACAGTGGGAAACCGAGCCTTTTGGGATGGATGTTTCCCTCCCGGCCATGCCCCGTTTCGGAGGGATTCGCCCCTTATTTGCCCGTTCGATAAAAGCACAAGATAAAGAGAGGTGCCCCTAACTGGGCCCCTCTCAGCCACAAAGCCCCGCAGTGCGGGGCTTTCAGAGGTTTGGACAAGGTGCACCTTTTGCGGGTTTTGATGGAAAACAGGTGCACCTTACCCGCAAAAACGCAGGCGTGACAAGAGGTTGCGCCTTTTCAGAAAGGAGTGCTGCAAAAATGCAGGAAAATGACGAAAAGCGGATCGAGCGCACAGTGGTATGGCTGGATGCCAAGTTGGTTCCCCGTATGGACGGCTGGCTGGCCGCGGATAATTGCAAAAACCGCAGCGAATTTATCAACAAGGCCCTGCGGTTTTACATGGGCTATCTCGGCACCGAGGACAACACCGCCTACCTCTCGCAAGCCATCCTCACCGCCATTCAGGGTACGCTGGACGACAACAACAATCGACTCTGCCGTATTCTTTTCAAGTGCGCGGTGGAGCTGAATATGCTCTGCCACACCATCGCCGCGCACTTCCGTACCGATCCCATCCACACGCGGGAGCTGCGGGCCTACGCCGTGGATGAGGTGAAACGCACCAACGGTCAGGTGAGTTTTGAAAACGCGGTGCGGAGCCAGCGGCGCATAGAGCCGGAGGATGAATGGCCCGGATCGTACTGATCTCGCCCTACCTCAAGGGCGGACAGAACGCCGCGAAGCTGGCCCAGCGTACTCGCTACGTCGCCACCCGTCCCGGCGTGGAGCTGCTGGCGGACGAGCGCAGTACCCTCCCCGCCACAAAAAAGCAGCGGGATTTTATCACGCGGCTGCTGAAGTCCTTCCCCTCCTGCTGGGAACTCATTGAGTACGAGGAATATCTGGATCACCCCACTCAGGGCAGCGCCTCCGCGTTCATCCAGCAGGTGCGGGAAGACTACATGGAGGCGCTGGAGCAAAAGGAAAATTTCATCGACTACATCTCTCACCGTCCCGGCGTCCAGAAGGACGGCGAGCACGGGTTGTGGGACGCTCACGGTAAGGTACAAAATCTCGCGCAGGCGGTACGGGAAGTGGCGGAGCATTCGGGCAACGTGTGGACGCCGGTGATCGCGCTGCGCCGTGAGGACGCAGAGCGGCTGGGCTATGACAGCGCGGAAAACTGGCAAGCTCTGGTGAACGCCTCCATCTGCGACATCACAAAGGCGTATAAGATCCGACCGGAAAACCTGCGTTGGTATGCTGCGTTCCACCAGAAGCCAAATCAGGTGCATATCCACATGATCATCTTTTCCGCGGACCCCAAGGAAGGGTATCTCACCAAGGAGGGCATCCGGCAGGTGAAGTCCGTCTTCGCCAGACGGATCTATCATGCGGATCGGATGCACATCTACCAGCAAAAGGACATCGCGCGTCAGGAACTCCAGATGCAGACGCGCAAGGCCATGGTGGAATGCATCGCTCAACTGAAACATGGTGCAGTGGATAACCCACGGCTGGAGCAGCTCACCGAAGAATTGGCGGAACGCCTGCTGACGGTCAAGGGCCGAAAGGTCTACGGCTACCTGCCGCCAAGGGTCAAGGCCATCGTGGACGCCATCGTGGAGGAGCTGGCGAAGGATGAGCGGGTGTCCGCCGCATACAAAACGTGGCAGACGCTCTACGAGCAGGTGTGTCTGGACTACGATCAACGACCGCCCAAGCGTCTGACGCTCTCCCAGCAAAAGGAGTTTCGGAGCGTCCGCAACATGGTCATTCAGGAAACACTGCAATGGATGGCTGAGCGGCAGAGGTGTGCGGATGCACAGAGAACTTCTGCCACATCGGTGGAATCCATTTCGCCTGAGAATTCCGCGGCGGCCAAGAATGCCAAAGTAGAATCCACAGCACCAGCCGTTCCCGCACAGCCCAAATCTGACCGTGCGGCCAGCGCCACATCGGAAGATCCCGGCTCCGCTGATGCTATCGCTTCCAAGGATGCTGCGCCGCCTGCGGACGAGACACCTCCGATGCCTTCACAGCAGTCCGGTCAAACAGAACAACATGCACCGGTAGAATCAGATTACCATGCTCCCACGGTGGGCGAAACCGTTGTGCGGATGCTGCATCACATGAGCAGAATTTTTGAAGACAACAGCAAAGCGGATCAGATCCACCGCGGCTTGCAGATCGACCGCAAGCGCCGTCAGGAATTGCGGCGCAAGCGGCTGGCGATGGGGCACAAGCCGGACGATCATGAGGAACAATCGTTCAGATAGCGCAAAGCAGAATTTTGAAAGGAAATATCATGAGCAAATATATTTATTTCACGCCGGAGGAAAAGGCGCGGGCGCAAAACACAGACCTCGTGTCTCTGCTGCGCGCCCAGGGGGAACGACCCGTGCGCTCCGGCCGGGAGTTCCGCACTCCCAACGATCCCAGCATCACCGTCCGGGGCAACAAGTGGTTCGACCACTCCAAACGCGAGGGCGGCTATGCCGTCAGCTTTGTCCAGCGTTATTACCGTCTCCCTTATCAGGAGGCGGTTTTGCTTTTGCTGGGCAGAAAGAATGGAAAATCGTATGAGCAGGCAAAGCCAGCAAAGGAGGCACCGAAGCCCTTCGCGCTGCCGGAGCCTTACGGGACCATGCGGCGTATGTATGCCTACCTCATGCGTCAGCGCCACATTGACCGGGAGGTCATCTCCTATTTCGTACATGAAAAGCTGCTCTACGAGGACAAGCACCACAACTGCGTTTTCGTTGGAGTGGATGGCAGCGGCGAGGCGAAACACGCCCACATCCGCAGCACCAACAGCGAGGGACGGGTGTTCCGCATGAACATTGAGGGCAGCGCAAGTGAACATTGCTTTCACAAAAACGGCACGGACAAGTCCCTCTATGTGTTCGAGGCCCCCATCGACCTCCTGTCCCACATCACCCTCTACCCCTACGGCTGGCAGGAGCACAGCTACGTCGCCTGCTGCGGGACATCCATCCAGCCAGTGCTGGAACGGCTGCGGCAGAACCCCAAGCTGGACACGGTGTACCTCTGTCTCGACAACGATGACGCGGGCAATGACGCCTGCGACCGCATGACGGATACGCTGGAGGACATGGGCTTGGAGGTACAGCGGCTCTGTCCGGTACGCAAGGACTGGAACGACGATCTCCGGGCCAAATTTGAGAAAAAGGAGAACCAACCATGAATGGTGATACCTGGATCTTCCTCGCCCTCTGCGGCGCTCTGTTGGTGTTTTTGCTGGCGGCGTCCTTCCTCTCCAAGAGCTACTCCCTTGACCGCATCAAGAGCAAGACGGTGGGCGACGGTCAGCACGGCACGGCGCGGTGGGCGACGCCCAAGGAGATCGGCAAGACCTATCACACCGTACCCTTCCGCCCCCGCCGCTGGCGCAAGGGGAAGGAGCTGCCCACGGAGCAGGGGCTCATCCTCGGCAGCGTGGGCGGCGGAAAACGTAAAAGCAAGGCGGGAATTCTGCTGAAAACCTCCCGCAAGCTGCTGGAAAAGCTGCGCCGTCCTGTGGCGGTAAAGCAGAAACGGAAACCAAAGAAAAAATCAAAGGTGCTCTCAAAAGTCAAAAAGATGATCGAGGAGCAGGGGGATGTCCGGGCGCTGGTGGACAGCGACGACATCCACTGTCTGATGATCGGAGCCTCCGGCGTGGGCAAGACGGCGTTTTTCCTCTACCCCAATCTGGAATACGCCTGCGCCTGCGGCATGAGCTTTCTGGCGTTGGATACCAAGGGGGATCTGGCGCGAAACTACGGTGCCATCGCCTCCCGGTACTACGGCTACCGGGTTTCCGTCATCGACCTGCGTAACCCGACCCGCTCGGACGGCTTCAACTTTCTGACGCTGATGAATCACTACATGGATATTGCGAGAGCAGATCCGTCCAACTTGGCTGCGCGGGCCAAGGCGGAGAAGTACGCCAAGATCCTTGCCAAGACCATCATCAGCCCGGACGGTGACGCCTCCCAATACGGTGATAACGCCTACTTCTATGACAGCGCCGAGGGATTGCTGGCGGCCGTTGTGCTGCTGCTGGCAGAATTCGTGCCGCCAAAGGACGGAGAGCCGGAAAAGCGGCATATCGTGTCCGCCTTCAAGCTGGTGCAGGATCTGCTGGCGATGCCGAGCTCACGGGGCAGGAACGGCTTTCAACTGCTGGTGGACATTCTGCCGCCGGAGCATAAGGCACGGTGGCTGGCAGGCGCGGCGCTGACAGCGGCGGATCAGGCGATGGCCTCGGTCATGTCCACCGTCCTCTCCCGTCTGAACGCCTTCCTGGACACGGAGTTGGAGCAGGTCATCTGCTACGACAGCCCCATCAACGCGGAGATGTTCGCCTCAGAGAAGTGCGCCATTTTTCTCATTCTGCCGGAGGAAGACCCCGCCAAGAACTTCATTGCGGGCCTTATGATCCAGAACCTCTCCCGCGAGCTGTTCTCCGTGGCGGACGAGCATGACGGCAGGCTCAAAAACCGCGTGGTGCTGTTCTGCGATGAGCTGGGCACCATGCCGCCCTTCGACATCCTGCCCCTGTTCAGTGCGGGCCGCTCCCGCGGGCTGACGCTGGTGCCCATCATCCAATCGCTGGCGCAGTTGGAAAAGAACTACGGAAAAGAGGGCGCGGAGATCATTTGCGATAACTGCCAGGACACCATCTTCGGCGGCTTTTCGCCCCAGAGCAAAACCGCGGAGGCCCTCTCCGCCGCCCTTGGCAGCCGCACGGTGCTCTCCGGCTCCGTCAGCCAGGGCAAGGAGAGCAGCCAGTCCTTGCAGATGATGGAGCGACCGCTCATGACGCCAGACGAATTGAAGTCCATCCCCAAGGGAGAATTTGTGGTGATGAAAACGGGAACACATCCCATGCGGACGAGACTGCGCCTGTTTTTGGATTGGGGCATCACCTTCGATCCAGACGGCTACCGGATGCCGGAGCGGGCGGCCAGAAAAATCTCCTATGTGAACCGCGACGAACTGGCCCACAATATTCAGAACCGCCGCGAAAACAGCCCTTACAACACGGAGGATACCAAATGAGCAAATTCAACTTTATTTACGCCGAGGATCTGAGCCATCGGGAAAAGACGGTCTACATCTACCTCCGGGATCGCGCGGACGCCTCCGGCGTCTGCTGGCCGGGGATCAAGACCATCGCCGGTGAGCTGGGGCTTTCGCCCCGCACCGTCCAGCGGGCACTGGCAGATTTGGAGCGCAGGCGGCTCATTGAGAAGCGGCAGCGCCACCGCGCCAACGGCAGCCTGACCAGCAATCTGTACCGCCTGACAGCGGCAAAAAAGTCACAGCCTCCCGCCAAGGGGGGACTGTGACCTTTTGCGAAAAATCTGTCCATAGGGTGGCGTCATCATGGCGCATCCAGAAGAACCTACTCTACCGGAGGATACAGGACAGAGAAAGAACAAGAATATGGAGGATATCGCTATGAGAACTATCGTTAGAAGTACAGCGCAGACACTGGTGGCCCTTGCCCTGGCGCTGATGTTGCCGAACACCGCATCCGCCGCCTGCGAGGGCTTTGCCGACGTGCCGGGGGATGCCGCCTGCTATGAGAGCGTTATGTATCTGGCAGAGCATGGGATCACGAAAGGCACCGAAGCCAACACCTTTTCCCCGGCACAGCCTGTCACAGTGCGGCAATGGGCAGTCTTGCTCTGCCGTGCTTACGGAATGGAAACAAGCGGCGAAACATGGGCTGAGTTGGGACGGAGCGCCACAGAGCAAGCCTGTCAAAAGAGCTGGCTGAACATGACCGCTCTCTCCACGACAGATACGAGAATGTGCCGTGGCGCACTCTACGAAAGCGCCCTGGTCGCAGCCGGGGTGTCGGTTTATGACAGCGTGCTCTATGAGGGAGTAACGAATTTATCTGCCTACGACAATTACCTGCACGTGGGCTGTGAGCTTCAGCTTTGCCCCGCTGATGCCATGGCAAGTGAGATCGTCACCCGCGGCGAGGCGGCACAGCTGCTCCACGCCATCCTGACGCAGAACTTTACGGTGGAGGCGCCTCCCTCGCCGGTGACGTTGGAGAATCCTACAGGGGTTCATGCAAATGACTTCCTGCTGGAGCTGCGCCGTGTTCCGGAACCGATCCTTGTGGCGTTCAATGAAGCTGGCTGGACCTACCGCATCGACTTTGACTTCATGGCAGATCTCAGCGACCGCCTTGATATGTCCTGTATCGGAGCCACCAGCTACGGAAAGAAAATCATCTATGTCTCCGATGCCAAGGCTACGATCCATGAGTTCGGACATTTCCTGGACGGAGCGCTGGGTTTCCCTGCGGAGCATGAGCGGCTGTATCTTGCCGAGGCGCAGGACTCCGGTCTCCGGGACTACGCCAAGACCAACAGCCGGGAATACTTTGCCGACTGCTTCGTCTACTGGATCACATACAGCGGCAACGAAAAGCGCATGGAAACCTTCCGTAACGCCGCACTTAAGACCTACGCCTACATGGAGAAACTGTCAGCAAACAGTTGGGCTTTCTGAAATGCAAACAGGCTGGGAACGGCAGTTTCGTTCCCAAGCCTGATAAAATGAGATTAGTAATTAACTGCTTGATTACGAACGTGAAGAATTAAGTCGATGACCTGACACAACAAAATAGAATTGCTTTTTGTGCATTTTTCATTTTTCAGATACGTCCACATTGCACATTTACAATTTGCTTCTTCCAACTCTCTCTTTATATTGTCTCTGGTCCAAAGACAAATCTAAAATTGAAGGAGATAATATCTATGAGTCACACCTGTTACTCCGAAACGATTTCCCTGGCAAACGGCAATGTGAAACTGAAGTACATCAAAACTTCGGCCAGCAACCTCAAGATTCTGAGCTTCTCCAGAGAGACGAACGAAGATGACACCCGGAGAACTGTCAGTGCCTCTGGCTGGTACGGCATGAACGGCAGCTGGTTCGACATGAACGGCGATGGCCACATCATGAATCTGGCCTACGACGATGGCGTGAGGCAGGGAGCTATCTGCTCCGACGCATCTGTCCCCACCATCAATGGTGTCAAGGTAGACGGTTTTACCAACAGTGTCGGCAAGACCCTGATCTACTACCGTCAGGGCCAGGTCATGTGCGCCTCCAACGTATCCACCCCCGATTACCGTTGCACCGACAGCCTCTGGGCTCAGGGCGGCATTGGCCTCTACCTGTGCAATACGAACGGCTATCAGAAGTTCGTCAATGAGGGCGGCGGCCTGTACACTAGCGACACTACATCTCGTTCCGCATTGGTGGTCAACATCAACACAAATAAAGCCTATCTGATCACGACCCCGACCGCCGTGAAAGTCAAGGACTTCCGCCTGGCCATCATGGACAACTTCGCCATCTCCGAAGGTGATCCTGATATCTGGAAGGGCATCCTGCTCGATGGCGGCGGTTCCACCCAGTTGCTCGGCAGCGACGTTCAGGTTTCCAGCAACCGCAAGATCCCCCAGATGATTGCTCTGGCCAACGATTGATCGTAACCGTCAAAGCTAACGGCGTATAAAAGGCCGCCATCTCAAGGAGCCGTTCGCTCACTGAGATGGCGGTCATCTATTTTTGCGGCATATAGCATTCTTCCGGGCTCTCGCGGGAAGCAGCTTTTCGGCCCATGCCTCATCTGTTTCGCTTAGACCCGGCGCATTTTGCAGGAGCCAGAGCAGATAGCGGTACGGATCTAAACCGTTCTCCTTCGCCGTTTCAATCAGACTGTAGATCACACTGCTGGCCTGAGCACCACCAGGGGTATTGGCGAAGAGCCAGTTTTTGCGGCCCATCACAAAGGGCTTAATACTGCGCTCGGCACGGTTGTTGCTCAGTTCCAGACGGCCATCCTCCAGATACCTTGTCAGGTACGGCCACTGCTCCAGCAGGTAGTGAATGGCCCTGCCCATCGCGGATTTCGGCGCTGTTTTCACCTGCATCTCATTTGCCCATGACAATAATGCGTCTAAAACAGGTTTTTCCTGTTCCAGCCGCTTCTCATACCGTTCTTCCGGCGTCAGTTCCGCAAAAGCTTCCTCCAGCTTGAATAGCCGGGAGCAATAGCATTCGCCAATCGCTGCCGGAGAGTCCTTCTGCTTTTCCTTTGGCAGCGTTTGCAGCGCCTCATCAAATTTTCGCCGTGCGTGTGCCCAGCACCCAACCACACGGATATTCTCCGGCAGCTTGTGGTAGCCCTGGTATCCATCCGTGTGCAGCCAGCCGGAAAAGCCCTTCAGAAAGTTCTCTGCATGCTCCGCTTTCCGTGTGGACTGGTACTCATACAGGACAATGGCCTGCTCCGCACAGCCGCTGGTCCGGTACAGCCACATATAGGACTTGCTGGCGGAGGAACGCCCCGGTTCCTTCAGCACCTGCAAGGTCGTTTCGTCGGCGTGCAGCACCGACTCCTTACGAAGCTGCTCGCACAGCGTATCGTAGACTGGCCGCAGCCACTTCTCCGAAGTGTTCAGCAGCCAGTTGGCCATGGTCTGCCGGGACAGCTTCAGGCCTTGGCGCTCAAATTCCTGCTGCAACCGGTACAGTGGGGAGTACATGACAAATTTCTGTGTCATGATGTGAGCCACTGCCTCCGCGGAGGCAAAACTGCCGGGCAACAGCGCAGGTTCCTTCGCCGCCTTCACAATGTTGGCTTCACCGGTCTCTTGCTCACAGTTCTTGCAGGCGTAAGTGTAGTACACGTCCTCACGCACCCAGAACTCTGCCGGCTTCATCATTAAGCTGCGGCGGACTTCCTTGCCGATCTCTACCATCTCGCTGCCGCAGGCAGAGCAGATCCGTTCGTTCTCCGGCAGACGGTGCTCCACCACCTCGGCAGGCGTCCCTTCAGGAACAACATCCAGTACATTGCCAGACTGCCGTTTCCGTTCATAGGCCTTCACGGTGACGGGAGCTTTCCCGGCAGAATTCATGCCGAAGATGTAGGCCTCCGCCTCGTTCATAGTCAGGCTCAGCTGGTCCATGACCAGCTGCTCCGCCTGCTCTGAGGAGCGGCCAAACAGCTTCTTCTTGGACAGCTTCAGCTGCTCCAGCAGCCACTCGTTCTGCAATGTAAGGCTGGTTATGACTTGGGCCTGCTCCTGTTCAAGGGTGGCAAGCTTTGCTTCCAGTCTTGCATGTTCCGCCTCAAGCTTGATGCGCTCTGCTTCAAGCCTCACTCGCGTTGATTCCATCTGCGCTTTTTCCTGTCGGAGCTGTTCATATTCCGCACGGGAAATGGTCACCATTTCGTCCGTGTTGTTTGTCTGATTTTCTCTGTTTTCCATGAGAAAATTATACTACAAAACAGCGAGAAAAGCCAGTGTTTTCAATGGGTTTCAGGCAATTTTCCCGTTCAGACCGCAGTCAATCCTGTCACCGGCCGGTGGGCCTTTGGCTGCTCAATTTGCAGTCCCTCCATGAGCCAGCGGTACTGCTGCGGCGTTAGCGTCTTTACCTCGGATTCCGAGCGCGGCCACTGATATGCCCCTTGTTCCAGGCGTTTATACAGCAGGATGAAGCCGTCCTTTTCCCAGTACAGCCCCTTGATGCGGTCTCTCCGCCGTCCGCAGAACAGAAATAATGTGTTGGTGAAGGGGTCTAACGCAAACTGCTGCTGGACCAGCCGCGCCAGACCATCTATGCCCTTGCGCAGATCCGTGTAGCCGCAGGCGATGTAGACCTTGTCCGCTCCGGCGAAATCGTTCAGCATAGGCGCAGAAGCTCCACCAGTTTTTTCATCTGTTCTGTGTCACAGCTGGGATATATGTCCAGACTGGCATTGCCGATGCGCAGCGTAGCGGAACGTTCCGTTGTGTTGCAGCACACCTGTTTCGGTACTGGTAATTCTGCAAATGCAACCGCAGGCGTTTCAGACAGTGCCTTCGCTGTACTGGCAACAGACAATAGCTCACGTTCCCAGCGATAGTATGTAGTTGGTGTGGTTCCTCTCTCTCTGCACCACTGCCTGACTGACAATCCGCTGCTTCTGCAATCCCGAATGGCTCCCGCCCATTCCTGCAGCCGTGCCTGGTGCTTCAACTCTATGGATGTCATGGCGTATCCCCCCTGACGTTAATAGTGGTGGAACGTTGCGCAACGTCCCACCACTATTATCCCATAGGAGTCTATACGCCGTTAGCTTTGACGGTTACGATTGATCAATCAATAGCGGCTCCAGTCTGCGCCCACAGCCGTGGGGAGGGCTATCAATGATAGCCCTCCCCATCAGATAAAACGGTCAGCATACCATCTTCGCTGAAGCCCACCTCAATTCTTCCGTCTCGTAAGATTCTCAATGAATCTTCCATAGAGTTATATATGGCATATGCTGTATTTTTCTCTAACTCTATATCGACACTGTTGTCATCTGCAGAAATGATATGCCAGAAATCGCCGTCTACCGACACATATCCTGATTGATTTATTAATTGAGCGTCGTGTGCCAATGCTTGGAACGCTTGCTTATCTCTATAGTCTGGTATACCAACAGTGCCGTCCGTTTTCAATACCAAAATGGTTCTAAAATTTAGATATTGTACATCGTCAACATCTGTATCCAATAATACAGGTTCTTCCATAAAGCCATCCAAATTCATGGACGAACCATTTGGGAAATAATAGAGATTTGAGTCTAAATCAATAAAAAAGAGCATTTCTCGTATAACACGAACGCTCTTTACATTTTCTTGCACAGATATAGGTTCCCGATACACATCTTCTCTTCCCCAAATAACTAAAGAGCTATCATTCATGACCGCAGCTGCGTAAAAGTCGCCGGCGGCAATATCCTTAACAGAGGACATTATTTTTTCTGGTCGATTCAAATTTGCAATCTCTTCTTTTAATAAAAGTGGTGCTGATATTCCCCAGCCCCACAAATCACCGTTTTTATCAAGCACAAACGTTGTACGAAATCCAAATGTGAGTTTTTGCGCATTAGGTACTAATATATTTCGAAGGCGGAAGGGCTGTGGAGATGTAGCATCGTAATCCCACCCTATATCTGCCTGATCAAAATTTGTTCCCCACCGCACAAGATTTCCTTCCATATCTATCAAATAATAATTTGCTTCGCCGCCTATATACAGTCTGTCCTTGAAATCAAAATTTTCCGGGAGGTCCCCCTCTGTAAAATAGCCGTTTAACTCGGATATGTCATACGGCATTTCTGCAGATTGACCTCTAGCGGGGTGACCTTGATTGTTCTCCTCATTCTCTGTAAAGGCTGAGTCCTGAACATTTTCACCTTCCTTAGCATCATAGAATCTCCATAGTGCTAAAACTAGTACCATGCATAGAAAAACGCAAATAATTGCGTACAATTGTTTTTTTGACATATAAGTACCTCCGTGTTTCAAATAAACCATGCCGCAAATAGTGCCACAACATATAATTATAGTATTGTGGCAATCTGCTATTTTGATGTTTTGTTCAGGATAGATTTCACTTGGTTTTTGATGTAGGCAATCTCAAACTATAGTGTCACCCCCTAGTTCTTAGCATGTATTCCATGTCCTGGGTGCTAGCAGTTTAATTTCGCAAATAAACACTATCCTAATATATAAGCAACTACAGCACAGCCTGCGGGCCAGCAGCCGAAACGACAACCAAAAGCTCCCGTAGTTGACCAGCGTCGTCAGTATCCCAAAGAACAAATACGCGATTTGTTGATGATACTTTTCAAAAAGGCATTTTAGTATGCACATGAAGATATAAGGTTCCTTTGTAATATACGAAAATATATCAAATTCGAGGTATATCGAAAAACACACAATTACCATTTATTTATGAAACACCTTGGCACATTATTTGCAACACAGTTTGAGAAAAAATTTACGCTGTGTGACTTTACACCTCCTCGTCCTGCATTTCTTTACATCCAGAATCCAAAAAAACTCCTGCAAGTGTGTGAAAGATCAAATTCACACTCTTGCAGGAATTTCGTTTATATGTCACTGGTTACTTTCAGAGAAATCCCTGCTTTCTGTAAGCAGGGTAATACTCCCTTATATATAACCCTCTAATTTTAATATTATAACATTTTGCACATAAATTGCGGCAAAATATTATTCTTTTTCTTAATTTAAAAATAATTATTAAAAAATCGGTTGCATCTATGGAGTAGTTGTGTATGTCAGTTCAGTGGATTGGGCAATCTGCTGATTTACGCTTTAGCGGTACGTTCGCTCCTTTACTCGAAACGAGTAAAGGAGCCTACGTATGTTACTGGAAGAACTCAATCACGCCCAATCCGGAGATGATCAGGCAATGCTGAATTTGATTTCTAAGTTTTTGCCGTTGATAAAGAAATATGGAAGAAGACTGGGATATGAGGATGCGGCTAATGATCTGATAGCGGATTTTATTGAATTTATCTCCGAGTGGAACCTGAACAATTTTCATCAATCGAGTGATGGAGCCGCCGTGAAGTATATCGCCCAATCCTTATATCACATTTATCTGAAACGACTGAAGTTTCAGATTGAAATCGAGCCAAAATGCATTTCCATGGAAGAACTCACTCCAGGACAGTTAAATGTGCTCTCAGCCAAAACAGCCACTTGGGATAAGTACACGCTGTCAACAGTTATACCGGATGGTCTGCTGACACCGCGTGAATTCTTTATTCTATCCGAAATATATGAGAAAGGAACGCCGGTCGCATCGCTGGCAAAATCGCTCCGCGTAAGCCGCCAAAATGTGAATCAAATCAAGAAGAAAGCTGTTGCCAAGCTGAAGCGTCAATTTATGGAAACGCCTTAATTCTTTTCTTTGATAGAATTGAAAAGATTTTTCAGCTTCTCTGGGACAGGAATTCCAATTTTTGCGGCATTTTCGATAATGCTGATTGCTTCATTGGCGCAGTAAAAAAGAATAGTGACTGTCTCCAGCGTATTACCAGCCTGTAAAAAATAATTGTCAGCAATGTAGCTCATTGATATGAGGATAAAAATCATGACCTTTTTGGAAATGCCTTTTGCTCCGATTGCACTCGATAGCTTTTGATCGTGAATTGCCACACAAACCCCGGTTATATAATCAAAAACAACTAGGGTAATCAGAGCATACAGAATATTCCGGTTTTCTGATCCGAACAGGAACATGATGATATGTTTAGCAGTGATTAGAATTTCCATAAATATTTCCTCCCTTACGGCGCATAACGCAAAGTCAACTGCATCATAAGGGAACGAAAAAATTTGAAAATGTAAACTCAATCCTACGATTTTGGGTTGCATTTCAAACCGCTGCTCGTCTTTCATATGAACAGCCAAGCAGCAAGCCACTCTACAAAAAGCAGACAATGGGGTAACCCCATTGTCTGCGGAAGATTTATGCTGGTGCCATGTCTGCCATGGCCTTTCGTGCTTTTCGTTTTGCTCGGACCAGCGCCATTCTAATATTGTCGGGCGGCATCTTCAAATCGTCGGCCAATTCTTTAGCGCTCTTCTTGAGAACATATTTCCCGTTCAAAAGATAACGGGTCTTTTCATCAAGCAGCGGCCAGACAGCGGCCAAACGCATAAGGTCCTCTTCCTTGAAAAAATACTCATCCAAGGCAGGACAATCATCACCGAATTGGTCGATATCGTCGCCCAGCATAATCTCCGGCTTCTTATCCCGGAAAAAGTTGTATGCCGTGTTCTTACAGGCCACGGCCACATAGTTAATTCGGTTTTGCCTTTCTAGGCTTTTCAAAGTCGGTATCTTATCAATCAGCTTTACAAGAACTTCCTGAAGAATATCTTCTGTATCCCAGGGGCTTTTCACAATGTCAAAGATGAGCTTGTACATGAGGCTGTGATATTGCATATACAGCGCAGTCATAAACTCTCTATCATCGTCATTTTCGATTGCTAAAATTATAATTGGTATCATGCCAGTATACCTTTACCTTCGTTACTTTGCCTTACGGATTGTGTTGCTGAGATGAACGTCTTTGAGAAGCAGCCAAAGTGCGCGGCGGCGATCTTCCGGCAGACTTTTGAGAATGTCGATCACGCTGCCAACTTTGATGTTGTCCACAAATGTCTCTTCCAGAACTTGCGGTGATAAATCAGATGATGTTCGCCCAAGAAGATAATCTGTGGAAACATTAAAGTAGTCAGCAAATTTTGCGAGTTGATCCACATGGGGACTATGCACACCCATTTCATAGCTGGAAATCGTGCTGGCTGCCAAATGGAATATGTCTGCAAGCTCCTTTTGGGACAGCTTTTTATCTTTACGAAGCTCGGCCAAAAGTTCGCCAAAAAATTCCATAGACGTCCCCCTTCAAGTTGATAGTGTAATTATATTATTGCTGGAAGAAAAAACGTCAATATAGCATTATTAGTGTATTTTATTGTTGATATTCGTCTTAAAATATACTATAAATGTAGTTGCAGTCTGATTCTTTGGCATCACGAAAACACAAACACATATTAGGGTGTTGCAAGATTGCCTTTAATGCGTTTTATTACGTGGAGGTTTTGATATGATTGGCTTCACATTTACGGTAGAAACTGTCGAGGAATCTGATCGAATCTTCTTTGAGGATCTTTATAAAAAATACAATCGGCTCATGTTCTTAATAGCCAATCGCTACTGCTCCAAACTCAGCGATTGCGAAGACATCGTTCAGGACTCCGTTGTGAATCTGTGCAGCAAGGTCAAACTGCTGCGAGATCTTCCCAGTTATGCGCTACCCTCTTATATATGTTACACAGTAAAGAATACGGCGATCAATCATCACCGGCATCAGTTGGTGATAGAAAAGCATCAATTGTCTTTAGACGGTGAAACGGAATCTCAGATCATCACCCCGCTGGACTATGTTCTTCTGTCCGATTTGAAAGTAGGCTTGTCAAAGGTATGGGCACGTCTTCCCGAGCGGGATCAAGAACTTCTTTTCCGAAAATACGTATTTGGAGAAAGCACCACAGAACTGGCAAATGTATTTCATTGCAGAGAGGACACAATCCGAATGCGACTGACACGGGCACGCAGAAAGGCCGCAAAACTGATCAAGGAGGAGGGTATCTATGAGGAGATATGAACAACTCTTGGAAGATTACGAAAACGCCTACTTTGCGTTATTGATGGACCAAGTGGCAAAGCAGGAGGGTGAACGGCTTGAACAGCAAAACCAGGAGTTGATTGAGGACCCCAATTTTGAAGTACCGGAAACAACAGATCAAAAATGTCTGCGGACGATTGAACGATGCTTTGCGCGTCAGCAGAGGCAAACTGCTTTGAGAAGTGTTACCCACATTCTCCATTATGCCGCAATCATCATTGCAGTTTCCATTCTTGTTTTTACCACGGCATTTGCCATATCGGAGGATTTCCGGGTTGCGACCAGGAATCTTCTGGTTACGGTTAATGAACGGTATACAGACTTCAGAATGAAAATTGAAGATCCCAGCAGCAATACCAGTCAGGCCAGCGTTTCCGGTCAGTCCTCCAATGGCGTGGGGGATGCTTCCTACTTTGACCACCTCGTTGTGGGATGGATACCGGAAGGGTTTCAGCTTGTCAGAAATGAGTATAACGATTGGGTGCTCTACCAAAATAGCGATGGTGAATGGATACAAATTCTTTTCGCAGACGATCAAACTGCAGTCCAACTAGATACGGAAGATGCAGAAGTTTCGAATTCCAATATCTCCGGTTTGCCTGCAGTTATTATAGATAAAAACGGGCGAACCTCAATTCTTCTCACAGACGAAAAAAACGGTTTCTTCTATATAGTAATTACATCCTCGGGCATCGACTTTGAGACAAGTTCTAAAATTGCAAAAAATTTGATTATATAGTCGGTTGCAAAAATCTCATGTTGTGTTCTATGTTTTGGAACGCCGTTTGGCGATTTTCGAATAAAAAACGTTTTTGGGAGGAACACACATGAAAGCAAGATTCAAACAAGCACTCTGCATTCTTTTTGGCACGATGCTCATCTGCACAGCGCAAGTCGCGGCGTACACGGAAGATAGTACGGAATATTCGGAAGAGGTCTCTCCCCAATATGTGGAAATAGTATCTGTATTGGCTTCACTCTCTATCGACGAAAGTGGATTGGCAACTTGCCATTGCACTAGCTCCACAGATCCAGTAGACCGCACAATAACGCTCAAAATGGAACTTCAGCAGAAGCAATCCTCTGCGTGGAAAACCATTAAAACCTGGAGTGTAACAGGCATAAGTCCTCGCTCTTTGACGAAAACATACGCTGTAAAGAAAGGCTATGATTATCAGGTATCCGCAACAGTCACGGTTTTCGACGGAAATGGGAATCAAATCGAGCAGGGGACCCAATACTCGGATATCAAACACTACTAACTTCAATTTCTGAACCGGAAAAGCCGGCCTGGCAATCTGAACCGCCCCAAATTGTGCGGACAGCACAAAAAGGCACCTATGCAGAAAGATATGAAGTTTTAAGCGGAGAGGCGTCGCACAAGCGGCGCCTCTCCAGTCTTTAACTGGATGCGCTCGTGGTTGTAGAAGTGGATATAGCGGTCAATCATTTCATCTGCTTTGGGAAAAGTAGCGGTTTGTGGCGGTAAATACATTCGGCTTTCAGAATGGAAAAGAAGTTTTCCGCCATGGCGTTGTCATGCGGATTTCCTTTCCTTGACATAGACGGAGTATTCAAGTTTCCAGCAGCCGCAAGGTTCCTCAGATGCTTGCACTGGTCAACGACTAAAAAGCCAGTACTCCACTCTATTTTCACAGTCATGAGGAGGGCTATCAACGATAGCCCTCCTCAAATAAAGCGGTCAGCATACCGTCTTCACTGAACCCCACTTCGATTCTCAAAACGGAGTGCATTTACCGCCACAAACCAGCTGCCTTTCGGAAGCCAACGAGATGATTCGATATATCCACTTCTGCAGTCATGAGCGTATCTAGTTAAAAGCAAGAGAGACGCCGCTAACGCGACGCCTCTCCTACTAAAACTCAATGCTTCCTACCAGGGGCCTTTTTCTACTGTCGCACAAGCCGGACAGTTCAAAATTAGACAAACCGATAGCTAAAGCCAATAGCCTGCCAACGCGGTACAGTGGTGGGATCACCATACAGCAAATCATAGCGGTAGGTGTATGTGACTTCAATTGCGGTCTTGCCATTTCTCTGGAAACCAATGAGAATTGCTTCCAGTACGTAAGCAGCAATGGAGATTCCAACCACAACATTGGAAACCTTTGCAATAGTCTTGGCATACGCCCAAAATGCCGCCTTCAGATATTCGGTAGTCAGGTCGGCAACGTCTTTTCCAAGTTCTGCGAAGTCCAGAATGTCCAGAATATCATAAATAGAAATCTCTTCGGTCAATTCTCTCTCTTCGCCGACTTTAGCCAGCAGCGGCAGTCCCATAATTTTTCCTCCTTGTAATAATATAAGTTTAAGCAATTGGGCCACAATATGCTTTGCCCGTCACATATTGCTTTATTGCTTACATCATATAAGGAGTGTTGGATTACTCAATTTGTAAATCATTCCGTGCATTGTGTATATAAAATCTTCCTCATTATTAAAATTTTACTGGCTACTGCTTTTCGAACGCCAGATGAGAAAGATTCATTACAGCTACGCCGTTTTGTTGTTTTCCTCCGGCCAAGTCAAAGTTGGGTAAATATCTTGCGCCAGCTCAGGCTTACGCTGGACATCACCATTGTCGGTAATCTCCCAGCGTCCAAGAGTAACTTCGCATTCGATATTTTGAGTATCCTGATAGGCAATGGTCAACCATAGGGCGTCTCCCCGTCTACACGGCACTTCTATACGCTCCGAACAATAGAGGCCGCTTTCTGCATCCCGTGTAGCAGGCGCTACCTTGGTCAAAATGCCATTGCAGTACACACGTAGTTCTACGGTACAGCTACCATCTTCGTCGCCCTCTAAACAAATATCACTCACTTCGGTGGTAATAACTCCGTTCCTGAGATTTCCCGCTTCAAACTTTGGGGTCAAAAGATTATATTTTCTAAAATGCACCGGAAGCAGTGTTATTGCATTGTCGCAATCACGAAGGCGCTTTTGAACAGTACCCTCATCCGTCAGGTAGAGCTGAAAGCTGTTTGGCTGATCCAAGGGCACCCTAAAAGAGCCGATGAATAAACCGCTTTTTGTCTCCGTTAAGGAAATTTCCGTAGAGGTATCCTCCGTTTCAAGAAGCAGAGCAGGCTTCTTCCAGCCTTTTAGGGGTACAGCGGCATCTAGAAGAAGTTGATGATTTTCTACATCAATTCCCGTAGATGTTATCCTGACATTCGCCTCTGGCGAGTTATCAATCGTTTCCTGCAACTTACCAATCGTCAATCGTACACCTACCAGTAGTACTGCAAATAGGAAAAATATCACAATCTGCTTTTGATTCTTCTTGAAAAATTGCATATTCAATGTTCTCCTTTTTTGAAATTTTTTATCCGCTTATACTACCTATGTTGTACCAGTAAACCCCGCTAAATCAAGAGTTCCGTATCCCACATAAGTAACTTCCTCCGCAGAGTTTTTGATGATAGCCAACCAGTGCAGCATTCTTAATAGAACATTTGTTTTTATTTTGGTTGCCCTCCTCAAATAAAGCGGTTAGCATGCCATCTTCATTGAACCCCACTTCGATTCTCCCGTCTCGTAAAATCCTCACTGAATCTCCCATAGCGTTGTATATGACGTATACTGTATCTTCCTCCAATTCTATATCAACACTGTTGCCTTCTCTAGAAATGATGTGTCAGCCTACCATGCATTATATATAACGACTAATGTTCAAAATCGCAACACTTCTCCAAGCGTGCCTCGGTCTTCACCATCCGGAAATATATCCAATCTTAGTATTGATGCATTCCAGATTCAAAAAGGGCGTTTTGCCCATCATACGTTTACCTGCCGAAGCGATCAAGTTCGCTCCGGCTCATTTTTTTTGCAGGAGGAAATATAAATGGACAAGCAAAATGATATGGCGCAGTTTCGATAACTTGAAGAAGCCGCCACGATTATTATACGCCTTTAGCTTTGACGGTTACCAGATGATAAAATATAATTGCCATCTTTGCGGATAAGCGTTTCGCATATTGAAAACACGGCCTGGGGCAAGAGCCCAGGCCGTGTTTTGTAATTACTGGATTGCGTCCTTGAATGCCAGACTCGCCTTGAAGGCAGGAACCTTGGATGCGGGAATCTCCACAGTTTCCATGGTACGGGGATTGCGCCCGATACGTGCAGCGCGTTCTCTGACCTCAAAAGAGCCGAAGCCAACTAACTGCACCTTATCGCCAGACTTCAAAGCACCCTCAATAGTGGCGATGAACGCAGACAGAGCAGCATCGCAATCCTTCTTAGAGAGGCCGCTGGTCTCAATCATGGTGGCAATCAATTCGCTCTTATTCATAGTAATTTCTCCTCATAGCACATTGGGTTTGCCTTTGATATGAAGTAATTATATCGAATTCAAGGCAAATCGGCAAGGCTGTGTTCGTATTAACCTTTCCTCGCAAAGAACTCCGACATGGTAATGCCCAACCCATCGCAGATCCGCTCAATCGTGTCGACAGATAATTGTCCGCCGCGGCGTTCGCTGTTTTTCAGGGTCGAATGAGATACATCGCATATCTGAGACAGCTTAAAAAACGTAAGACTCCGCTCATCTGCCAACTCTCTCACGATTGCAATCGTGTTCATCAAATCCCCGCCTTTCAGCATTTTAATCTTCAAAGTTTCTTACAGCACACGCCCAATGACTCGAAATCCTCGTTCCGGGCTGATGATCCTATCAGAATAGTCTTTGTTATACGAAATCAGAACCGGCTGCATGTGGAGTCTTCCGTAGCTGTCCGTAAATGCGTCACGGTCGCTCTCGTCTGGCTCCCGCTCCCCATAGGATTTCAAATAGCCTTCACCGTCATAGACGAACACACCGACCTGGCCTATCGAAAGCGTTTCACACCGCTCCACCCAGACGATCTGCCCGTCATGGTAGACCGGCTCCATACTGTTGCCGGATACTCTAACGCCAAAATCCGCTTCCGCCGGGACCGCGTTTTCCGGAAAACTGACCATCTCAAAGTTGTCCTCATCCAAGAAACTGCCTGTACCGGCTGAGACTCTGAGATTGCTGACGGGCTTATCGATATAGCGGATCGTATTCGTGGGCGTTGGCATGGGATTGTATTTACCGGTAGCGATCAGATCCTCCCGGTAAGCACGAACCTTTTCCGCTCCCACTTCGTTGAGCAGAGGCGTGTGTTCTCCGGTAAAGGCAGCAAGGCCATCCTCAAGGTCCAGCGCATAGCAGATCGCCAGCAGTTGGTATGCATTGGGAACAGTCAGGCCATTCGTCCACTTTCCCAGCGCGGATTGGCTTACATCTACACCAAAGTCCTTCAATGTTGTGCAGAATTCTTTTTTACTCAGCTTTCGGTTTTTGAGTTCTTCCGAAAGCCTTGTGCCAATTACATTGTTCTGCTTCTCAGTCTCAGCACTGTATCTCACACCGTTCTTTGAAGGAGCCGGAAACGGGATAACCGTTGTTTTATGACTGTTCATAAAGAAACCCTCCGTCTTAGGATAATCCCATTATACACGGGGACAGCTATTCTTGTCAATCGTAAATAGCTTGTTGCGCTACAAATGCGACATTGACATAGCTTTATAAGATTGTTATGATGGGGTCATAGCCAAGGGAACACCTTCCCTTCCATGACAGCTAAGATGTGAGGAGGAACGCGGATGCCGATTTTATCTCGGAAAGATCTTGAACGGATATCACGCAGAGTGCTGTTCCGCTATCTGACGCTGTCAGACCGCAAAATGGATCGCATCGACCCGGTCGACTTTGCGGAAAAGATCTGCGGACTTCATTTCGCGTTTGCAGATATGAGCGTAACGGGCTCGATCCTTGGACTGACCTCCTATAGCGACGTCGATCTCACCATATCCGTTCCCCGTGGAAACGGGTCAGTCCAGGAATTTCACTTGAACGGCAATATCGCCTATGTGGATCAAAACCTCGCAAATGCGGGATCGGTGGGACGGTTGAATTTCACTCTGGTACATGAAGCCGCGCATCAGATTCTCGGTATGCTTTACCCGGAGGAATACAATCCAAGCGCGCAGCCGTTCATCTGCCGCCTTGCGGATGAACGCTGCTCATACCCCATCACCGATTGGGTAGAATGGCAAACAAATGTGCTGACGGCGTATCTCCTACTCCCCCGTGAGCTGATCGACCGCTACATGGATGAGCTTGGCCTTGGCCGACAGATCAAACTCCTGAACAAAGTATTTGCCCCCAAGGAATATGCGCTGTTTTCTGAAATGGCAAGGCGTCTGGGCGTCTCGAAAACAGCATTATCCATTCGTCTGGACAATCTTGGCATGATCGGCCGAAATGATTTTAGTAATCCGTATGCGCCCATCCATATTTATGCGGATGACTTTGACACAGCATAGGAGGTAGTTGTTATTATGGCAAAAATCAATTCCAAAGCGCTTGACCCGCAGCGGTATGCCTGCATCCAAGCCGAACAGCGGGAGCTTGAGCAGCAGTACTCCACCCATATCACCATGGCACGGCTTTGCCCGTATTGTAAGCTGCGGCTTGAAACGCTCTGCAAGGGGGCCCACGGCGCGACATACCTGAAGTGCCCGCAATGCGGAGAGGCGGTTTTCTTCCCGCCTGTTGTATTCCGCATCGCATAACCGCGAATAATCGATCTGTCCCCAACAATTAAATACCAAGTATGAGCCTCGGAGCCGCTTGATGCGTGACCATCCCATGTGCCGCTTGATTTGTAACTATCGTTCCTTTTAGGAACATAGTTCTGTCAACGCGGCCAATGGTCAGACAAATCAAGCGGCTCTTTTTTTGCGCATGCAGCTCCGGAAAAGGAGTTTGCAATGCGCTTTTTTCATATCCTCCCCCTTTTAGCGTGGGAGCCGTATATCGCTGAATATCCCTGATCTCCCGATTTTTTGAACCTTACCAAATTCAAAAAATCACAAAGGAGATCAAAAATCATGTCTGAAAAAACTTATATTCTCAACGTTTACAACACTATGACCGGCGAATTTGAGCTCGTCCAGGTCACAAAAGAAGTCTTCCAGACCTACAGGCGGACGAAATGGCACATCGAAGACAGCACGGAACGCTTTTACAAGCACGAAACGCAGATGAGTTCTCTGATCGGCGGTGAAAATGACGGATACGAGCGGTTCCATGAATTTATTGATTATGACAACACCCCTGAAAATCAGGCAATTGAGGAAATGGTGCGCCAGTCCCTGCGTAACATTCTGGATCTGCTCCCGCCGAAGGATTATGAGCTGATCTACGAGCTCTACTTTAAAAACCGCTCCGAAAAGGAATACGCACAGATGCTTGGGGTCTCTCAGCAGGCCATTCATATGCGGAAAAAGCGCATTCTGAAAAAAATTAAAAATAATTTGGATGAGCAGGGTTGTTAAGATGCCAGTTTTCTCCCGTATACATGCGAGAAGAAAAGAATCTTCTTGTGAACATCGAAAACTGAATATCCGGTGACGAATAACGTCAGCTGACGGTCCCCCGGCGAGGGGGAACAGCGATGCGGCGGATGCGCGAAGACCACCTGCATCGGAATTACTCCGATGTCAATGAACGGCCAATAAGGTGCAGAGCGAAACTCATTCAGCCAAAAGCGGGCATGGCAGCCTGTCTCGCAATGATCCCGTCAGCCTATAATGGTACATCCTGTCCAGCCACAGCCGCAAGCAATGGGGGCAGCTCGGAGAGATCCTCGGAGGGGTTAGATTCCCGATGGGCGCTGCCAGGCGCCGGTTCGTTCAACCGCCCGACAGTCCGGGAAGTAGTGTCGAATAGGACTGAGCAAAAGAACTTTAAAAAATATAATGAGGGCCGCTCCATATCCGGGTATAGCAATATGCTTCCAACCAAGACAGGAGCGGTCCTCTGTTTTTATTTCTGAGCTAAAAGATGTGTTTTCAAAAGCACGCTCTCTAAGGCTCTATGATCTTCATGTAACTGCCACCAGCAGGGCTTCAGAAAGCAGAGAACATTCTCCGCCCATCTGTAGTCATCCGGCTGCAGCGTTCCCATTATGACACCGCGCTGAAACGCGGCGTTTCGTTTCCGCACAGACGCTTCCACACCGGCCTGCGCCAAATGCGCGTTCAAAAACCCGCAAATGACAGCCGCCTCTTCCGTTGTATAAAGCATAGTTCTCCTCCCTTTCCACAAACAGGCATCATTGTAACACGGTGCCCTTGTTTTGAAAATGGGCTGTTTCCACAAGTTTCCTCTCAAAAGTTTGTCGCAAACACTTGTTCGATTTACGGTGGCATGATATACTGATAGACACTAAGGACGAGGAGGCGCGCTATGCAGCAGAGCGGACGAACGTATATTGCCATTGACCTGAATAATGCCGAGGAAAAAGAAATGCCGATATAATTTAGAGAAGGTTGAAATGCAAGAGGAATTCAAGTAAATATCGGCATTACCTGTTATACTTGGAACACCAAATATAACAGGGGGTGTATGCTTTGCAAAGGATAGAAGATGCAGTAAACGGAGTGCTGGAGGCTATGCGCCAGCGGGGAGTCAGCGAATACAGTCTAAAATGTATACGTTGGAGTGTCTACCGTCGCATTGTCGTTTGGCACCACACACATGATACAGACATCTGCTCTTATGAGCTTTTGAGCAGCCTGTGTGAACTACAACGAATCCGATATAAACACGGAGAAATAAGCAGGAAATTTTACAGGGCATTTGTAACAGCAGCTTTTCGCATCCGCTCTTATGTGGATACTGGGAAAGTCGATTTTTCCATAGTAAAAGACACAAAGTATTACAAGCCCAGCAAAGAATATCAAGAACTCGTTGATTCCATTTTGAAAGCAAGTGGATTGACAGAGGGCTCTCAATATAAGCTTGCAATCATTATGCGTCAATTCTTTTGCTTTTTCGAGAAACGTCATTCCAGTATTAAACAAGCAACAGACCGGGATTTTCTTGATTTTATCCCAGAGGCTGCGAAAAAGAATCCTAATAATATGACCTGTACAATGCGTGCGTTACGGTATATTACACAGTATCTGAATGATCATCAGCTGGCCGAGATAAGTGTTGACCTCAGTATTTTCAGGCCTCAATCTCCTCCAAACCGCATGATTGCTCCATTCACACAAGACGATATCGCCGCCGTGATGGATGTGATAGGATCTCATTCTAAAACGCCAAAACGGGACGCGGCAATCATTCTGCTTGCATTTAATTCTGGGCTGCGCTGTGTCGATATCAGGAATTTGAAGCTGCATAATATCGACTGGAAGAAACAGGAATTGAGTATTGTGCAAAAGAAAACTGGGACGCCGATTTCTGCTCCGCTAAACGGAAGAACTCTCAATGCCATTGCGGAATATATTTTGCAAGAACGGCCAAAGTGCGAAGATGTCCATGTTTTTCTGCGGGCATACCCACCGTATACGGCAATAAAAAGCACCAGCCCCTTGGACTATATGATAGATAAATATTGCCGCCTGGCATCTGTTGAGAAGATAGACTATCGGTCATTTCACAGCCTGCGGCGAGCATTCGGCACTGAGCTCGCCATGGCCGAAGTCCCAGTGACATCCATCTCTCAGATGCTTGGCCACAGCGACATGAGTGCCGACAAAGCGTACCTCAGTTTCAATAAAACACAAACATCTCTATGTTCCTCCGATTTCTCAGGAGCACCAATTACAAAGGGTGTATATGCCTCTCATTTTCCGGGTGTTCGCCGCGAAGCGGGAAAAGGCGGTGATCAGGAGTGAGCTTTAAACAGGAATTAACTGCCGCATATCATGAAATGCTCAATATCAAGGTATCGTTAGGATATAAACAGAGGACCTACATGTCCCATATCTTGCCTTTCATCGAATTTTGTGCAGATTCCTATCCTGATGCTAAGGAAATTACAAAGGAGATGCTTGACCACTGGCTGCTGACGAAGAACTTTAACGCTGATAGTACCCGCCGGATTGCAATTATCAATATCAGGCACTTTGCCCGATTTTTGAACGCGATTGGGAAAAAGGCATATATACCGCCTTCAGAGTACAATGTCAAGGCACAGCGGTATCTGCCATACATTTTTACCGATGAAGAGTTGGTACAGCTTTTTGATTCGATTGACTCTTTAACGAACAGAATAGACCGCCAAGAATATCACCCGGAACTGATTCTTCCGGTCGTGTTCAGATTAGAACTATGCTGTGGTATGCGACCCGGCGAGCCGTTCAACCTCAAAACAGAGGATATTGATTTGAAAACAGGCGATATTTTTATCCGAAAGAGTAAGCGGGGCAAAGATCGCCATATTATTGTGTCTGATGATATGCGAGATCTGTGTACTGTTTATAACGGTCTTGCGGGCAAGCGAGAATGGTTTTTTCAGTATCCGGACGGCGGACAAATTCCAACGCGCTGGGCACAATGGCATTTTTCCAAAGCATGGAGGAAGAGCGCTCTTTTCTCCAGAGGAAATAATCCCAGACCATATGACCTGCGGCACAACTTTGCCACTCGAACGCTGATGCGCTGGATCGATGAAGGCCGGGATGTTATGGCGCTCATGCCATATCTCAGCACTTATATGGGACATGTCAGCTTAGAAGAAACCCTATACTATATACACCTTTTGCCGGAAAGATTAAAATCCTCGCCCGGAATCGATTGGAAGATGCTGAACGATATATACCAGACAGAGGAGGGATCTGATGAAGAAGATTAAAGATCCGGCTCTGTTTGAAAAAATTCGTAAGTTTTTAACAGAGGATATGCCTGTCCTAAGGAAAAAGAGTCCCAACACCGTTGAAGCGTATCGCTATACACTAAATATTTACTTGGTGTTTTTATGCGAAAAGCACTCAAAATCGCTGTATAACATTACAGTAAAGGACTTTAGCCAGAAAAACATTCTTTTCTTTTTGGACTGGCTGATAGAGGAGCGTGGAAATAAAGCGTCTACAGCAAACCTGCGGCTGAGACACATAAAACGGTTTTGCCGGTTTCTTATGGATGAAAATATTCTGATGATATCCGAACTGTCGGCCATTCAAAAAATAGCGGAAATCCCCAACGCTTCCGAAGACACAATCAAATTTTTAACCATTCAAGAGACGAAGCTTATTCTTTCGCAACCGGATACGAGTAAAGCGATTGGAATCAGGGACAGTCTTTTTATGTACCTGCTTTATGACAGCGGCTGCAGAATTCAGGAAATTCTGCGCTTAAAACTTAAAGACTTTTTCGTACAGAATGGGACAGCTGAACTGCACATCATTGGCAAGGGGAATAAATTTCGGATAACTCCAATCTCGGAAGAGTTGATTCCGAAGTTTGAACGGTATTGCAGGCACTATCATAAGAGCAGCACCTATGATGATTACTTGTTCTATACAAAGCGAAGAGGGGTCTGCTCGCAAATGTCCTGTGATACTGCGCAGACTTTTATTAAAAAATATGGAATCATGGCACAGAAACTCAACTCGGCCATTCCCCATGTACACCCCCATTTATTTAGGCACACCCGCGCTATGCACCTGTATATGGCAGGTATGCCGCTGGAGCTTGTTTCCCAATGGCTCGGCCATTCTCAGCTGGAGACATCTTTGATTTATGCAAGGGCCACTACCGACATGAAACGTAAAGCCGTTGATAAAATCTCCGCAAAAGAAAACTCTGTATTTAAGAGCGACGAAAAGTTTAAATATGCTGACAATGAAGATGTGATTCGGCAGCTTTACGGTCTAATGTGATTTGAAATGCCGATATTTATTTGAATTCCTCATTTGTTTCAGGTACTTCCAAATGATATCGGCATTTCTTTTTCCTCGGCATTATTCAGGAAAAGCCGAATTCGGCTTTTCCTGAAATCCTTCTACGCCTCCGTGGAATGCATGGAGCGTGGGCTCGACCCTCTGACCACCAATCTGGTGGTGGCTGACGCCAGCCGGACGGAGAAAACCATCTGCCTTGCCGTGTCCCCCTCCCTGAAGGCATACGGCATCTCCGGCAGAGCGCGGCTTTTTGAAGTGGTGGAGCGTGTCAAGGAAGTCAACGCGGAACGGCGGCGCAAAGCTGGCTGTCTTTCTGAAAAGAGCTTCAACGCCAATGAACTGGCGGCTGACCCATCCAGAGAAGTAGATTATCTCATTGCCCCTCCTCGGATGGCAAAATACATCCAGGTCAGCACTCAGGTCTACAACGTATACCTGAAATACATCGCCCCGGAGGACATCCATGTCTATTCCATCGACGAGGTGATGATGGATGTGACGAACTATCTGCAAACTTACCACATGACCGCCCGTGAGTTGGCAAAGGTTATGATCTCGGACGTCCTGCACACCACAGGCATCACAGCCACGGCGGGCATCGGCAGCAACCTCTATCTCTGCAAGGTCGCTATGGACATTATGGCGAAGCACGTTCAACCGGACAAAGACGGCGTCCGCATTGCGGCGCTTGACGAAATGAGCTACCGTGAGCAGCTTTGGGAGCACCGCCCGCTGACAGATTTCTGGCGCGTTGGGCGCGGTTACGCAAAAAAGCTGGAAGCCATCGGCATCTACACCATGGGCGATGTTGCAAGGTGCTCCATCGGCAAGCCGAACGAATACTACAATGAAGAACTGCTCTATCGAATGTTCGGCATCAACGCTGAACTCCTCATCGACCACGCATGGGGCTGGGAGCCGTGCCGGATGCAGGATATCAAGGCATACCGGCCGGAAACGAACAGCGTCTGCTCCGGGCAGGTTCTCCAATGCCCGTATTCCTTTGAGAACGCACGATTAGTTGTACGTGAGATGGCGGAAGCCGTCGCACTGGATCTGTTGGAAAAGAAACTGGTAACGGATCAGTTGACCCTGACGGTGGGATATGACATTGAAAACGCCGCAGGCGGCAGCTACCACGGCGAGATCGTGACAGACCGCTATGGCAGAAAGATTCCCAAGCACACCCACGGAACAGCAAATCTGCCGAGAAAAACATCTTCGGCCCGGAGCATCACGGACGCAGTTCTTGGCGTTTATGACGCAAAGGTCAATCCGAAGCTGTCTATTCGGAGACTTACCATCACAGCCAATCGGCTGGTGGGCGAAGATACGGCACAGCAGGAGCCGGAAGCCCCGGTGCAGTTCAATCTGTTTGACAACGTTGAAGTGCAGGAGCAGCGGTTGCAGGAGGAAGAAACTAAACTGAAACGGGAACGCAAAATTCAGGAAGCCATGCTCGACATTAAAAAGAAGTTCGGCAAAAACGCCATTTTGAATGGCGGAAGCTATCTGGAAGGCGCTACCGCCAAGGAGCGGAATAAGCAGATCGGAGGACATAAGGCATGAGCGGACAGTTAACAAAGAATCTTTTGATTCGAAGATGTACAGGTTCTGCATGGATTTAACAGCGCAGAACACATCAAAGCATATGATATGACAGCGGATATGAAAGAAAGGGAAAGTGAGAGCCATGAGAAGAAAGGATCGTGAAGTCAGCGCTGAGCAGGCGTGGGAAATTGTGGAGCGCTGCTCCTATGGCGTACTGGCTATGACAAAGCCGGACGGAACGCCCTATGCCGTGCCGGTGAATTTTGCACGGGAGGGGAACTGCCTGTATATTCACTGCGCGCAGACCGGTGAAAAGACGGACTGTCTGAACCACCAGCCACAGGTGTGTATCACCTGTGTGGAGGGCGGCGCATGGGTGGACCAGCCGGCCCTGACTACGCGCTACGCCTCCGCAGTCATGTTGGGCAGAGCGGAAGAACTGACGGATGAGGCAGACAAGGTGAAGGCGCTGCGGCTGCTGTGCATGAGACTGGCGCCGGAGCACCCCAGAAGCCATGGCGATTTTTCGGAGTGCCGGGGAAAGACAGCGGTCTGGCGCATCACCGTGGAACAGATCACCGGAAAGGCGAATCCGGGAAATCGGAGGGCATAAGGCATGAGCGGACAATACGATGACATCATTCATCTGCCCCATCCGGATTCGCCAAAACATCCGCGGATGTCCCTCTATGACCGTGCGGCGCAGTTTTCACCCTTTGCCGCCCTGACCGGCCACAGCACCGCCATTGCGGAAACCGGGCGGCTGACGGACCAGCGCATGGAACTGGATGAGTACGAAATGGCACGAGTGGACGCGGAATTGCAGCGTCTCCAGGAGCTGCTTCCCGGCAGGCCCACTGCGTCCATCACCTACTTTGTGCCGGATGAGCGAAAGGACGGAGGCAGCTACCAAACTGTCACCGGATCGGTCAAGCGGATCGACGCGGTCAACGGCATGATCCAGATGGCGAATCGGCAGTGTATTCCCATCGCGGATGTTTTCAGCATCGAGATCGTCCCGTAAAAATACCATAACGAAAACTCCCAAACCCATTTGTAAAAGTGGGCTTGGGAGTTTTCATTATCATTCAAATTAAATCAAAAAAGGAGGAATCCGAATGAATCCAAACGCAGATTATCTCGGCATCGTCACCATGCTTCGCAGCCTGCGGGAGCAGGGACTTGTCAGCGGCAGCGAAGCCAAAAAAATCGCCGCGCGGCTGAGGGTACAGCTTGGCGCGGACATCATTATTTCTCTTTGATTTCTTCGCTTTTAGGATAGCATTTGCGGATGTTATATGGTATTGTGTGTTGCTGACGAAGGAGGTGGCAGCAAATGAGCGGCAAGGAGAAAACCAACGGTTCTCTGGCTATGACTCCGCGGGTCATTACGATCCCGGCAGCGAATCAGGAAACCGCGCAGAAACTCCGCGTGGCAGCATATGCCCGTGTTAGCTCCAACTCCAAGGATCAAGAACACTCCTTTGTCGCGCAGAATGCCTACTTCTCCAAGCTCATCGCGGACAACCCTGATTGGGAGTTGGCAGACATATATGCCGACCAGGGCATCACCGGCACGTCCATAGACAAGCGGGAGGACTTCTTGCGGATGATGGAGGACTGCCGGAAAGGGCGTATCGACCGTATCCTTGTAAAGTCCTCCTCCAGATTTGCCCGCAACACCAAAGAGAGTCTGGAAGCGGTGCGGGAACTGACTGCGTTGGGTGTCAGCGTCTTCTTTGAGGAGCAAAATATTGACACCGCGCAGGTGTCCGGCGAAGTTCTTATCGCCATGTTTGCGGCACTGGCCCAGCGGGAGAGTGAAGCCATCTCCGAACGAATGCGGTGGAGCTATCAGTTCCGAATTCGACAGGGAAGATTTTCTACATGCAAGGCTCCATACGGTTACCGGTTGATCAAGGATCATTTGGAAGTACGTGAAGACGAGGCAACGGTTATTCGCTATATTTTTGAACGGTACCTTGCAGGAATCAGTGCAGATGATATTGCAAAAGAAATTACCGCTATGGGGCATTCAACGCGTGATAAAACCCCATATTGGCAATCGTCGACCGTCCTGTATGTCCTGCGAAATGAAAAGTATGTTGGCGATTCACTTTCACGGAAAAAATACACCACACAATATATACCGTGGCAGCAGAAACTCAACCATGGGAAATATGATCAGGTACTTGTAAAAGATTCACATCCTCCCATCATCAGTCGAGAAGTTTTCAGTAAAACACAAAAACTGCTGAAGCGGAAAAATGCCGGTATACAGTCTGATGCACAAATTGAAAAAGCATTCACTCGCAAAGTGACCTGCGGAAATTGCGGTTCCCTCTGCAAACTGAAAAACTGTAAAAGTATATCATATTGGGTATGCCGCAAACATGATAAGTCAGCGGCGGCCTGTCCCAATACGCAGGTTCCGGAGGAACAGCTAAAAAGAGCGTTCCTTCGCCTGTATTACAAACTCAAACACTATGGAGCAGATATTCTCACTCAATTCATCTCTGACCTATATGCTGCCAGAACCGGCAGTCTCCTATGGAGCGAAAACATCGTAGAGATCAACAAACAGATATCGGATATTGCCAGTCAGGAACGACTTCTGACCCAGCTCAAGCAGCAGGGCAGCGTCGATCCTGACATTTTTATATCCCGCGGCAATCTGCTTGCGGAGCGCCGCCGGGAACTAAAGCTCCAAAAGGAACGCATCCTGCGATCTGAGGAGGACCACACCATTCAGCAGACACAAGACATGCTGGATGTTCTTGAAAGTGGGCCGGACTGGCTGGATGACTTCGATGAGCAGCTATTCAGCGACCTGGTCGAGAAAATCGTGGTCGTGGACAATGAAACACTGCGCTTCCGGCTTCTCAATGGACTGGAGGTCACAGAAAAAATAGAAAGGACGCAAAGATAATGGGAAATCGAAAACAGCCATTCGGCTACAAGATGGAGTTTGGCGAGATCGTGCCGCAGCCGCAGGAGGCGGAAACGGTGCGGAGCATCTACCTGCAATACCTCGCCGGAGCCTCCTTCAAGCAGCTTGCCGAACGGCTTCAGACGGAGGATGTTCCCTACGATGTGGACAAGCCTTGGAACAAAAATATGGTAGCACGGATTTTAGAGGATGACCGATACGTTGGTGAGAAGTATTTTCCCGCGCTCATCTCGACGGAGCAATTCCACGCTGCCCAGGAACGCAGAAAAGAAATGCACCCTGAGTATAAGCAGACATCCGCACAAAAGGAGCTGCGCAAGCTGTGCGGCGGCATCGTACCCGACAGCGTAGCACGAAAAGTCCTCAAGATACTGAATCAGGTGGTTGATGATCCGCAGCTCATTAAGATAGAATCATCCGGTGTTCCCACCACGGAAGACATCAGGCAACGCCGGCTGGAACTGGACAAGCTGCTGCAGACACCTCCTGTGGATGAAGAAATCGCACGCCAAAAGGCAATGGAGTTGGCGGTACTGACCCTTGTGAGCGTAGAGATGGAGGAATACGAAGCCCACCGGCTCCGCAGCATCTTCGGGAAGCAGGCAAAGATGCGGGAACTGGACGCAAACCTTCTGCGGCAGAGTGTCCGGAAAGTCACTTATGGCAGTAAGACGGTCAAAGTCCTGCTGAAAAACAATCAAGTTTTAGAGGAGTGTGATGATGCATGACGCAGTCCTGCCCTGAACCGAAGGTCATTATCATCCCTGCAAAGGAGGAATCGCCGCAGGATCAGGAAAAGAAGAAAAATCTCCGGGTAGCTGCATACTGCCGTGTGTCCACCAAAAAAGATGAACAGCTTGGCAGCTATGAAAACCAGAAAGCATACTACACGGAAAAGATCATGGCAAATCCCAACTGGACGATGGCGGATATCTTTGCGGATGAGGGCATCACAGGCACTTCCGCCTGCAAGCGCAAGGATTTTCTTCGCATGATCCGGCAGTGCAGGAAGGGCAAGATCGACATGATCCTTGCCAAGTCGGTATCCCGCTTCGCCCGCAACACCGTGGACACCCTGAGTTATACCCGCGAGCTGCGCAGCATGGGCATCCCGGTCATCTTCGAGGAGCAGAATATCAACTCCATCTATCCGGAAAGCGAATTCCTCATCACCATCCACGGTGCCTTCGCACAGTCCGAAAGCGAAGGGATATCCTCCCGCGTCAAGTGGGGCAAGCATCAGGCGATGCAGACGGGAAAGGCAAACATCCAGTATAAGACCCTGCTGGGGTACGAAAAAGGACCTGACGGAGAGATGGTGGTCAACGCAGAGCAGGCAGAGACTGTCCGAAAAATTTACGAGCTGTACCTATCCGGTCAGACGCTGCGCAATATCAAGGAAACCTTGGAAACAGGAGGCTTTAAGAATGCGGCAGGAATGACGGAATGGATGACCTCCAACCTGCGGACGATCCTCTCTGATGAAAAATACTGCGGTGATGTCCTGCTCCAAAAGACCTTCATTCGGGACTGCATCAGCAAGCAGGTCATCCGTAATACTGGACAGCTTCCCATGTATCTGATTCAGAACCACCACGAAGCTATTATCCCACGGGAACGGTTCGATGCCGTGCAGATGGAGCTGGCGCGGCGTCGGGCTCAGACCGGCGGCACGAAAAAGAGCGCCCCCACAGGTATGAGCCGCTACAGCGGCAAGTACGCGCTCAGCGGTCTGCTGTTCTGCGGCGAGTGCGGCACGGCATACCGCAGAGTGGTGTGGACGCAGCACGGTGAGAAACGTGCCGTATGGCGCTGCAGCAGCCGCTTGGATTATGGCAAGAAATACTGCAAAGAATCTCCGACGCTGGACGAAGCGCCGCTCCAGCAGGCGGTGCTGGCAGCCATCAACGCCTCCATGTCGGGGCGCAAGGTGCTGGCGGACCAGCTTGTGGATGCGATGGAGCAAGAATTGGCTCCGGTCCCCGGTGAGAGCATGAGCCTCGGAGACATTGATCGAGCGGTCACGGAGTTGGGCAAACAGTTCGATATGCTTCTGGCAGAGGCGGCAAATGGTGACGTGGATGAATATGCCGAGCGTTTCCGTGCCATCTCCACCACAATGGAGGAACTGAAACGCCGAAAGGCCGCTATCCTCAGTATCCGGCAGGAGCAGGAGCAGATCGGCCGCCGTATCCATGCGGCAGCCTCGGCAATGACCGCGGCGACTGTGGGAATCACAGAGTGGGACGATGGTGTGATCTATCAGATGCTGGAAAAGGTCACGGTTCTGGCGGACAACCGCATCAAGGTCACTTTCCGCAACGGCGTAGAAATCGAACAGACCGTAGACCAACCTAAGAGGAGGAAATTCATATGATTTATGTGACTGGCGATTGCCACGGAAACTTCCGGCGTTTCCAATCGGATTGTTTCCCGGAGCAAGCTAACATGACGAAGGATGACACGGTCATCATCACCGGAGACTGCGGCGGCGTGTGGTTTGGTGACAGCCGCGACGATGAAACGCTGGACTGGCTGGAA
>OIWO01000561.1_pt1 | contig 40504 bp, 28 predicted proteins | sample 1587641 | NCBI WGS metagenome assembly OIWO01 (sample SAMEA3888924, study PRJEB22519) | human gut metagenome | biome: human gut; feature: human-associated habitat; material: faeces | place: Denmark | collected 2010
TCACTCTGTACTCCCGTAAGAGAGGCGAGAAGACTCAGGAAGAGAGACTGGCAAAAGAGATTCTGGATGCAGCTAACAACACTGGTGCATCTGTGAAGAAGAAAGAAGATATGCATAAGATGGCAGAGGCTAACAAGGCATTTGCTCATTACAGATTCTAATAGGAGGAAAAAGCTTTGGCTGGAAGAGAATATCCGTTAGAGAGAACCAGAAATATTGGTATTATGGCTCATATCGATGCTGGTAAGACTACCACTACTGAGCGTATTCTGTATTATACTGGTGTTAACTATAAGATCGGTGATACTCATGAAGGTACTGCTACCATGGACTGGATGGCTCAGGAGCAGGAGAGAGGTATTACCATCACTTCTGCAGCGACAACCTGTCACTGGACTTTGCAGGAAAACTGCAAACCGAAACCAGGCGCTCTGGAGCATCGTATCAACATCATCGATACCCCAGGACACGTTGACTTCACGGTTGAGGTTGAGCGTTCCCTGCGTGTACTGGACGGCGCTGTAGGTGTATTCTGTGCTAAGGGTGGTGTAGAGCCACAGTCTGAGAACGTATGGCGTCAGGCTGATACCTACAATGTACCGCGTATGGCATTCATCAACAAGATGGATATCCTGGGTGCAAACTTCTATGGCTGTGTAGAGCAGATCAAGACCAGACTTGGTAAGAATGCTATCTGTTTACAGCTTCCGATCGGCAAGGAAGATGATTTCAAGGGAATTATCGACCTGTTCGAGATGAAAGCATACATCTACAATGATGATAAGGGTGAGGACATCAGCATCCTTGATATCCCGGAGGATATGAAGGATGACGCTGAGCTTTACCACACCGAGCTGGTAGAGAAGATCTGCGAGCTGGATGATGATCTGATGATGGCATACCTTGAGGGTGAAGAGCCGTCTGTAGATGAATTAAAGAAAGTATTAAGAAAAGCAACCTGTGAGTGTCAGGCTATCCCGGTATGCTGTGGTACCGCATACAGAAATAAGGGTATTCAGAAGCTCCTGGATGCTATCATTGAGTTCATGCCGTCTCCGCTTGACATCCCGCCGATCAAGGGTGTTGACCTGGATGGCAACGAGACTGTAAGACATTCTTCCGACGAAGAGCCGTTCTCTGCTCTTGTATTCAAGATCATGACCGACCCGTTCGTAGGTAAGCTGGCTTACTTCCGTGTGTACTCAGGTGTTATGAACTCCGGTTCATATGTACTGAATGCAACAAAGGACAAAAAAGAGCGTGTTGGACGTATCCTTCAGATGCATGCCAACAAGCGTCACGAGCTGGAAAAGGTTTACTCCGGTGATATCGCAGCAGCGATCGGATTCAAGTTCTCCACCACAGGTGATACTATCTGTGATGAGCAGCATCCGGTAATCCTGGAGTCCATGGAGTTCCCGGAGCCGGTTATCGACATCGCTATCGAGCCGAAGACCAAAGCTGGTCAGGACAAGATGGGCGAGGCTCTTGCAAAACTGGCAGAGGAGGATCCGACCTTCCGTGCTTATACAAACAAAGAGACTGGTCAGACAATCATCGCTGGTATGGGCGAGCTCCATCTGGAGATTATCGTAGACCGTCTGCTTCGTGAGTTCCACGTTGAAGCTAACGTAGGTGCTCCGCAGGTAGCTTACAAAGAGACCTTCACAAAGGCTGTAGATGTAGACAGCAAGTATGCAAAACAGTCTGGTGGTCGTGGTCAGTACGGTCATTGTAAGGTACACTTCACTCCGATGGATCCGAACGGCGAAGAGACCTTCAAGTTTGAGTCCAGCGTTGTCGGCGGTGCTATCCCGAAAGAGTACATCCCGGCTGTAGGCGAAGGTATCGAAGAGGCTGCTAAGGCAGGTATCCTCGGCGGATTCCCGGTACTCGGCGTTCACGCTGACGTATACGATGGTTCCTACCATGAGGTCGACTCTTCTGAGATGGCTTTCCATATCGCAGGTTCCATGGCATTCAAGGATGCTATGCGTAAAGGTAATCCGGTACTGCTTGAGCCGATCATGAAGGTTGAGGTAACCATGCCGGAAGAGTATATGGGTGATATCATCGGTGATATCAACTCTCGTCGTGGTCGTATCGAGGGTATGGAAGACATCGGCGGCGGCAAGCTGGTTAAGGCTTATGTTCCGCTGGCAGAGATGTTCGGTTATTCTACCGACCTTCGTTCCAGAACTCAGGGACGTGGTAACTACTCCATGTTCTTTGAGAAATATGAGCCGGTTCCGAAGAGCGTTCAGGAGAAAGTTCTTGCTGGAAAAGCTGAGAAATAATTAAAAATGTAACTATATTGCCTTTTCCGGGCAGATAACTGCCCGGAAAAGCAATATTAGGCTTGAAAAAACGGCTCTAATCGAATATAATTAGAGTCAGCCTAACATAAATTGAGATACCCGTATTGGGTGTAAATTAAGGAGGACGTCTTAAAATGGCAAAAGCAAAGTTTGAAAGAACTAAACCGCATTGTAACATTGGTACTATCGGACACGTAGACCATGGTAAAACAACCCTGACAGCAGCTATCACAAAAGTTCTGGCTGCAAGAGTAGCTGGTAACACAGCTGAGAACTTCGAGGATATCGATAAAGCTCCGGAAGAGAGAGAGCGTGGTATTACTATCTCTACTGCACACGTTGAGTATCAGACAGAGAAGAGACATTACGCACACGTTGACTGCCCAGGACATGCTGACTACGTTAAGAACATGATCACTGGTGCTGCTCAGATGGATGGCGCTATTCTGGTTGTAGCTGCTACCGATGGTGTTATGGCTCAGACAAGAGAGCACATCCTGCTTTCCCGTCAGGTAGGCGTACCGTACATCGTAGTATTCATGAACAAGTGCGATATGGTAGACGATCCGGAGCTGCTTGAGCTGGTTGAGATGGAGATCAGAGACCTGCTGAACGAGTACGAGTTCCCGGGCGATGACACACCGATCATCCAGGGTTCTGCTCTGAAGGCTCTTGAAGATCCGAACGGCGAGTGGGGCGACAAGATCATGGAGCTCATGGACGCTGTAGATTCCTACATTCCGGATCCGGTACGTGCTACAGATAAGCCGTTCCTGATGCCGATCGAGGACGTATTCACCATCACAGGTCGTGGTACTGTTGCTACCGGCCGTGTTGAGCGTGGTACTCTGAAACTGAACGATGAGGTTGAGATCGTTGGTATTCACGAGGAGACTCGTAAGACTGTTGTAACTGGTATCGAGATGTTCCGTAAGCTGCTTGATCAGGCTGAGGCTGGTGATAACATCGGTGCTCTGCTTCGTGGTGTTCAGAGAACTGACATCCAGCGTGGTCAGTGTCTGGTTAAACCGGGCTCTGTAAAATGCCATAAGAAATTTACTGCTCAGGTTTACGTTCTGACAAAAGACGAGGGTGGTCGTCATACTCCGTTCTTCAACAACTATCGTCCGCAGTTCTACTTCAGAACCACTGACGTAACAGGCGTTTGTGAGTTACCGGCTGGTACCGAGATGTGTATGCCGGGCGACAACGTAGAGATGACTGTAGAGCTGATTCATCCGGTAGCTATGGAGCAGGGTCTTCGTTTCGCTATCCGTGAGGGCGGCCGTACAGTAGGATCTGGTAGAGTTGCTACTATCATTGAGTAATCAATGAATTAAACAAAGGTGCTTCTTGTATGCGCAGCAGGCAAGAAGATGTACCGTATATATATAATATAAAGTCGCTTCCAGGAAGCGCATTGTGTCCAGACGTAAGAGATACCCCGGAACCGTAAGGTTTCCGGGGTTTTTCTGTTGTTTCATAGGAAATTGCGTTCTATGAAACAACAAACGCTCCGCGAGGATGCGTACTCGCGCGAAGCAGAAACATGTCGCAAGCGACCGCGCGAGACGCCCGAATGTGTCAAGGCACATTCTTTTTCACAGAATTTCAGCCTTTTACGCATTGTCGGTTGCCAGAAGTCCGGCGGTACGCAGGTTGGCAAGAAGTTCATTGAAGCGTTCAACGACATCTTCAGCACTTGTTGCATCTGCGACGGGAGCAGCGGCGGTGACGATGGCGGCGGGACCGGTAGGACCCGTTGCGCCGGTAGCTCCTGTAGCGCCGACAGCTCCTGCAGCGCCGGTAGGACCTGTTGCGCCAGTCGGACCCGCAGCGCCGGTAGCTCCTGTAGCGCCAGTTGGGCCGGTAGCACCGTCAGCGCCGGTCGGACCAGTCGGACCAGCCGGACCCGTAGCGCCGTCCAGTCCATCGAGTCCGGCAGCACCAGTGGGACCGACAGGTCCGATCGGTCCGGGGCAGCCGCGTGGTCCTATGGGACCGGGACGACAGCAGTTGTAGGGTTCAAAAGAACCGGGACAGCCGCGATCGCGTCCGCAGCGCCCATAGCCGTTATTTTCATAGTCACTATCATCAAAATAGTAGGGAAAATTACATGAATGACGAAACATAAAAAAACTCCTTTCCAGATTTAGGACATCCATCCTGATGTAGTATATGTGTGCGATGAAAGAGATGTGCATTAGTAGAAAAGGGCTGGGAAATCGAGGGCTGGGAACTGTGGAATATTATAAGTGTGGAAGACGGTAAGAATGAATGTAGGAAGTGTGGATGCCGCTGGATGGAACGACTCCCAGTCCGCCGCTCAGACCACCGCAGAGGTCGGAGAGAATGTCATAAGCTAGCTAATCAGTTTGTTTTATGGTTTGAAAGTATTCTTCATTTGTCAAAACCGCCGGAGAATCCGGGCGGATTTTTTTTGTTTCCTTATGATAATACAGTGCCTTATCATAGTTTCCCATCCGATCATAGCAGACGCAGAGCTGGATTAAAGGAATGAAATCATAGTAATCGGCTTCGATAAAGGCATTTGGATGATATTCTGGTCGGTCTTTGAGGGCAAGCTGGTACCAGAAAACAGCCTGGGAAATTTCTCCGAGGGAAAGTTTCAACCGTCCGATCTCACAGCAAGTTTTAGCACGTGGGCGGTCGTAGAGGAAACTCTGGAACAGAGAAAGCTGGCTGACAGTCGTATTTCTGAGCATTTCATGGCAGCGCGCCAGAAGCAGACAGGCATCTGTCTTATTTTCATACCATCCGGCTGGTTCATTCAGGAAATGTTCCAGAACCGGGCGGGCTTTTTCATATTGTTTGTGGTCGATGAGTTCGCGGGCGTAGTAGTATTGATGGCGTGGATCGAGCAGTTCGCCGTCCGCAAGCATTGTTTCATAGATTTTCAGGTTACGGTCAGAATGGGTGAGAGCAGAAGCAGGCTTTCGGTGTTCGATCTGAATAGGAGAATAGAGAATCCTGCCGCGCGGCGCGATGGCTTCGTGGACGCGTCCTTTCCAGCGAAAATGCCGGTCCGTTCGCAAAATCCGTTCGCGATTGTAGGTAAATGCAGATGTACCGTCCGGCTGAAATCCGGCAACGTATTTCATCATGACGACATCGGGCTGCGGGGATTTGCTTAAAGTTTCTTTCAACTTTAAAATCGCTGTGATCGATTCGGCGGGAACGATATCGTCGGCGTCGAGCCACATCCAGTATTCGGTTGAGACCTTTTCACAGATGAAATTGCGCGCGGCGGCGAAATCATCGTTCCACGGGTAGTGATAAATATGTTTGGTGTATTGCCGGGCGATTTCTACAGTTCGATCGGTGGAACCGGTGTCGGCGACGAGGATTTCATCCGCAAATTGTATGGCAGATGCTAAAACACGCGTCAAAACGGCTTCTTCATTTTTGACGATCATACATAGGCTGAGGCGGATCATGGGCTCTCCAAAATCAATATCAAATTGATATTAATATATGAAAGAAGTTTTTAGATGTGTACAGACATTATATATATAATTATATAAGGATAAACAGGAGAAAAGTAACGTTCTATTATTTTGCGGGTACTTTTGTAACTGTTCACAGGTAGGAATTTTCTGAACTGAAAATTCCGTACGATACAGTTTCGGCAGCAGATTTTGCCGATTTGGAATGCGTAGCATCGGCAAAATCCCGTTGCTGGGCACACGTGTGTGAACAGTAACGTACTTTTCTCCTGAGATGATGGCTGCAATTCACTCTGCGCTATTTAACAGCACTTGAAAAAAATTATTATAGAGCTTCAAAAAAAGCATTGGTCAATTTCTGTATATTCAGATACGGGTTCTCATAATCAAAACTACGCATCCGTCCCTTGGCAGCCAGAACACCGAGCTGGATCGGCGCAGCGATATCCGAATTGAGCCGATCATCGAGCATACCGCTGATGAAACCGCCGGCAAAGGAATCACCGGCGCCGGTATCGTTGTTTAACTGGTACTGGTAGAGCTTTTTGTGGCGGACTGTGCGGATCTGACATACGCCGTCCTTAAAATGGATCAGCTCATGGCGGTCATCGTGCTTGACAATGAGGGTGCGGGTGGGATCCGGGTTGATCGCAGAAAAATACTCACAGAGGTTCGCGTAGAGCGGACGGGCGCTGCGGGCATTGAAGCCGAGGTTTTTCTTTTCGGATTTATTTAAGAAAACATAATCGGCATATGCGATCAGTGGCTGTAAGCGCTCACGGCGTAGCGATGTATACTCAAAACCAGGATCCATGCTGACTTTCATGGCAGGATTTAAATGTTTTGCCTGGATGACCGATTGCATGATTGCCTCGAATTGGTCGAAATCAGACAGGGATGACAGGTGGATCCAGCGGGCCTGCGCGAGGTACTCCGCCAGTGTGGTTCCCGTCCGGGCTTCCTGTTCCTGGATGCGGTCTAAGAGCGTGTTGTTGGCACACGGTGCAATCTTAATACAGTTGCGCGTGTGATTATAAAGGCGGACAATCGATTTGGCAATCGATTTGGAATATGGATCGTCGAAGCGTTCGCGCGTGGTAAACAGCCAGTCGCGGTTATCCAGGTGCGCCAGCTCAGCGTCAATGTCATTTGTCTTGCCGAAGCGCAGATCGAATGGACTGGGCGTGCCGCACACGCCGACATAAGCGACCTGCAGGTTAGGGAGAATATGCTTTGCAACTTTCAGGGTGATGAAAGCGGAACCGCCGATCTGGGTCGTGTACTCCTTGCCTTTTATCGCCAGCTCCTGAATATCGTTTTCCACATCGGAAATCGGGTTGCTTAAGTTCTCGTCGCCTCCACCGGCGGATGTCTCCACCAGATCAAGTCCGGTGCAGTGAAACATATAGTCATAATTGATAGCGCCAATGCAAATAACATCTAAACTTGCCATGAGATTCTACCTCTTTTGTCCGTGTTTTTTTTAGTATTTAAAATGAAGAGCGGTGCGGGATTTTTGCTTTTTCAGCAGGATCTCGCACCAGCACCATTTACAGAATATAACACGGTTTTTCGTTTGTCAAATAAAATGTAAAATTAGTGTAAAAAAGACGCGGAAAAGTGCCGAAAAGCCTTTATTTATAAGAAAAAACTACATTTTTTTATTAGAGAAAATAAAGAAAAAAGATGGGGAGAAAGAGTGGAAAATGAGAATGGGAAAATAGGGGAGATGGAGAAAAAGGGAATGGAAAAGTGCGGATGGACAGCGGGTGAAATGTTCAGTATAATTTGATGGAATAGAGATAGAATGGACAGGAAACGAAGGGAGGAGAGTGCGATAAAAGATCGAATCAAGGAAAAGCAGAATGAGAAATCAGAGGGGATGGAAAGAGCGGTTTTAACCCGCCTCCATCTCAGCGCCTCCGCCCTTAAATATTTAGCACTCCTGGCGATGACGGCAGACCACATTGCGGTGATCTGCAGACCGGTTCCGGGATTCCGGACATTTGGGGATCTGGCGTTTCCATTGTTCGCCTTTTTATTAGTAGAAGGTTTTTTTCACACGCGGGATCGCAGATGTTATGGACGGAGGCTGCTTTTGGCGGCGGCTGTGTCGGAGATTCCGTATGATCTGGCATTTTCCGGACGGTGGATGGATGCACAGCACCAGAATGTCTGCCTGACCTTTTTTCTGGCGCTGGTTGCGATGGAGCTGTTAGAGCGGTATGGAAACGGTATCTGGGAGAAGCTGGTGCTGACGGCAGTGTTCTGTACGCTGACAGAAGCGGCGGGAGCAGACGGCGGCGCATGGGGGATGGGACTGGTGCTGGCATTTTATTTTTGTGTAATAGGAAATTCAGGCACTAACGTGCCAAGGCACATTCTTTTTCATGAGAAAACGGCGGGGGTGTTTATGAAGATGATTGCCGCCGTCCTCATCGGCGCGTTCGCGTGGCAGGAACCCCTCTGGGTACTGGCGCTCACGGCTGTCTGCCTCCTGTTATATGACGGTTACAGAGGTCGGAGCAGATTCCGTTCGTTCTTTTATATCTATTATCCGGCGCATCTTCTGGTGCTGTATTTTTTGTCATAGAAAACCTTGTCCTATGACAAAAAAGCTCCGTGGGATGACTTTTAATTATGGGAATTTTTGACAATTTTCGGGCGTAAAACACGCCCTTTTTTTTATTTCCAGATCGGGCAAAAAAACTTGACAATAAAGTTAGCATGTGCTAACCTTATGTATGAGTTAGGAATAACTAATGAAAATTAGTCTCATCTAATGAAAATTAGCTATGTCTAATAATTGTTAGCAGAAACTAATGAGAATTAGCGTACGCGAATCAATTAGAGTAGTAGCAGATGAAAAGAGCCGTTTCCGCTAAGTGAGACATCATGATGGGCAGAATGCGGAAACACAGAGGAAGGAGAATCGTATGCAGGGAGCAATGCCGATTTCGATGGCAACCGTTGGAACCGCCTATACGATCAAAAAGATCAGCGGAAACACAGAGGTTCGTTCTCATTTAAAATCCATGGGATTTAACGAGGGAACCGAAGTAAAATTGATAACCCAGCTGGACGGAGACGTGATTATTCACGTAAAGGAGTCCAGAGTGGCTATAAATAAGGATCAGGCAAGACACATTCTGGTCTAAGGCAAGGGAATGGGGATATTCCGGAGCAGGTTGTATGATACAAAAGCAGACGGAATCCCGAGTGAAAAATTGGAATGGTTAGGAGGAACAGAGAATGACGCTTAAAGATGCACAGGTTGGATCTACCGTCAAAGTTGTCAAGATTCATGGCGAAGGCGCATACAAACGCCGCATCATGGATATGGGCATCACGAAGGGAAGCGAGATTTTTATTCGAAAAGTAGCTCCGCTGGGCGATCCGGTAGAGGTTACGATTCGTGGATATGAGCTTTCACTTCGTAAAGCCGATGCTGAGTGCGTAGATGTTCAGACAGTTTAATAAGTTTGATTAAAAAAGCAGGAGGATGAAAAATGGCAATTCATATTGCTTTGGCGGGTAACCCGAACTGCGGTAAAACAACCATGTTTAACGCACTGACGGGTGCTAACCAGTACGTAGGTAACTGGCCGGGTGTTACAGTTGAGAAGAAAACCGGTAAATTAAAAGATGCTTCGGGAGAAGAAGTAAATGTAACGGACCTTCCAGGAGTTTATTCCCTTTCTCCGTATACACTGGAGGAAGTTGTAACCCGTGATTTTATCTTAAAAGAGAATCCGGATGTCATCGTAGACTTAGTCGATGCAACCAACATTGAGCGTAACCTGTATCTGACCACACAGCTGATCGAGACAGGTATTCCGGTTGTTATCGCTTTAAATATGTGCGATCTTCTGAAGAAGAACGGCATTAACATTGATGTAAAGGCACTGTCCAAGAAACTTGGCTGCCCGATCATCGAGACTTCCGCGCTGAAGAAAACCGGTCTGAAGGAAGTCATTGCAGAGGCAATCAAAGTTGCAAAGAGCCATGCAGCAGGCACTGTGAGTGCTATTTTCGAGAGCAGCGTAGAGGATAAAGTAAGCGCAGTCGAGGCAGAGCTTCCTTCCAGCATTCCGGATGCAGAGAAGAGATGGTATGCAATCAAAGTTCTCGAGAATGACAGCAAGGTTGCAGATCAGCTTGGTCTTAGTGCAGACAACCGTTTCTCCCGTTACACCAAGGAACTGGAGAAAGAGTTTGATGATGACGCTGAGTCCGTTATCACTGACCAGAGATATGTATACATTCAGAAGGTTATCGAGGAGACCGTAAAGAAACCGGCTCAGAAAATGAGTCTTTCTGATAAGATCGATAGCATCGTAACCAACCGTTTACTTGGTATTCCGATCTTTGTTCTTGTTATGTGGGCGGTTTACTATGTATCCGTTACTACCGTGGGTACATTCGTAACAGACTGGACCAATGATACCTTTGTTGGCGCAATTCAGGGCTGGGCTGGCGATGCGCTGGCAGCAGCAGGCGCTTCCGACCTGATTGTAAGCCTTGTAGTGGATGGTATCATCGGCGGTGTTGGCGCCGTTCTTGGTTTCGTTCCGCAGATGGCTATCCTGTTCCTCTTCCTTTCCATTCTGGAAGATTGTGGTTACATGGTACGTATCGCATTCGTTATGGACCGTGTATTCCGTCACTTCGGACTGTCCGGTAAGAGCTTCATCCCGCTGCTGATTTCCTCTGGCTGCGGCGTTCCTGGTATCATGGCTTCCAAGACCATCGAGCAGGACAACGATAGACGTCTTACCATCATGACGGCAACTTTCGTTCCGTGTGGTGCGAAGCTGCCGGTTATCGCTCTGATGGGCGGTGTTATGGCTGGTTATATGAGCGGCGACATGGATCTGGCTACTATGATGGCTCCGATCATGTACTTTGTAGGTATCGTTGCGGTTCTTGTATCCGCGATCATGTTAAAGAAGACCAAACCGTTCTCCGGCAAACCAGCTCCGTTCGTTATGGAGCTTCCGGCGTACCACATTCCGTCCGCTAAGACCGTTCTCCTTCATGTTTGGGAGCGTCTGAAGGGATTCATCATCAAGGCTGGTACAATCCTGTTCCTGGCTTGCGTTGTTATGTGGTTCCTGTCCTCCTTCGGATTTGTAGACGGTGGATTTGGTCTGGTAGAAGAATCTGCAGATTCTATCCTGGCTATGCTGGGTGGTGCTATCGCAATCCTGTTCCGTCCGCTTGGTTTCGGCGAGTGGCAGCCGGTTGCAGCTTCCATCACTGGTTTCACAGCAAAAGAGGCTATCGTTTCCACCATGGGTGTTCTGGCGAATGTATCCGAGGATCTGTCTGAGGAGACCGATGTCGTAGCAGCAGCTATCCAGACATGGTTCCCGACAACCATCGCAGCCTTTACATTCCTGCTGTTCAACCTGCTTGACTCTCCGTGTCTGGCAGCTATCGCAACGATGGCACAGCAGCTCCAGTCCAGAAAATGGTTCTGGTTCGCTATCCTGTATCAGAATCTCTTCGCTTACGCGGTATCCCTGATTGTATATCAGTTAGGTGGTCTGGTACTTGGCGCAGTTGCATTCAACGTATGGACTATCGTGGCAGCAGTCCTTCTGGTATTCATGCTCTTCATGCTGTTCCGTCCGGATCCATACAAGGATCAGAAGAGCTACACAAGAAGCTCTGTAGAGGCAGCTTCATAAGTTGGTTTCTAAATGAAAAATAAAACAGGTTCTGCCGTCCGGCCGGTGGTTTTGCGTTTCCGCTGACCAGGCATCGGCAGGTGCCTGGAATCATAAGTGATAAAATCAATCCTTTATAAGGCTGCCTCGGATAGCAGAATGAAAGTCTGCTGTTTGGAGGCAGCTTTATTCGATTTCAAAAAAAAAGGAGAAAGCATAGATGGGAGATTCATCCGGATCCATGTTTTATGGTGTGATTGGTTTTCTGGTAGTTTATTTTGTAGGATATTTTATCTGCCGTGTGTATGATAAAATAAAAAAGATACTTCGAAGCCATTCATCGAAAAGTCAGAGAAGAGAGGACGATAACGTATGAGACCGATTGATATTGGAATTTTAATTGTAGTAGCGATTTTGCTTTTGCTGGCATTACGTTCGGCGATCCGTCATTACACGGGAAAAGGCGGCGGATGCTGCGGATGCTCCGGTGGAAGCTGCGGTTCCTGCGGCAGCGATGGGAATGCTGGTGCGCGCGGCGAAGATCTTTCCAAGAAAGCGGTTACAGCGGGTACCCCGTCCAAGATCATGCGGATCGAGGGAATGCACTGTGCAAACTGCAAGAAATCTGTTGAAAAAGCCCTGACCGCCCAGAACGGCGTCATCCGTGCAGATGCGGACGTAGACAGAGGCATTGCCCGCGTGTTCTATGAGAATGGCGTGGACGATGCGAAGCTGCAGGAAGCGGTTGAAAAAGAGGGATTTGTGGTTAAGAATATTGAGACGGTTGTCTAAGAGAAAAGTGTGATCCTGTTCTGGTGTTACTGTTCACGCAAACGTGTCCAGTAACGGAATTTGCCGTGGCTTCGCATTTAAATACGGCAAATTCCTGCTGCCACCACGTTTTCTTACGGCACTTTCGGTTCCAAAAGTGCCTACCCGTGTACAGTAACGTTCTGGTTTCAGATGTGTTGGATAGGTTTATTTTGTATCGCAAAATAAAAAGACTTGTGGTATACTTGGAAAAAATGGTAAAACTTATACAGAGAGGCAGAACGTATGATCAAGATTATAAAAGAAGCACAGGTTCGAAGCGAGGAAGATAACCGGAATCTGCGGGAGACCGTGGCGGGGATTATTGGTGAGGTCCGGGGGCGCGGGGACGCGGCACTGAGGGAGTACAATGAGAAGTTTGACGGATGTACCCGTGAATCGCTGCGGGTCAGCCGGGAGGAGATTGATGCGGCTTATAAGGAGCTGGGCGAGCAGGAGCTGGCGGATCTGAAAGCGGCGCATCACAATATCGAGGCATTTGCGAACGCGCAGAGACAGACCGTGAAACCGCTTGACAATTTCAGCCCGGAGCCGGGAGTCTTTTTAGGACACCGCATCATTCCGGTGGAGTCCTGCTGCTGTTATGTGCCGGGCGGCAATTATCCGCTGTATTCGACGGCGCTGATGTTAGCGACTCCGGCGAAGGCAGCGGGTGTAAAACGTATCACCGCCTGCTCTCCGGTAGTGCGGGGAACGGGTCATATCAATGCCAAGACGCTGGTAGCGATGGATCTGGCTGGCGTGGATGAGATCTACGCACTGGGCGGTGCACAGGCGATCGCAGCATTTTCCTATGGAACTGAGAGCATCAAGCCGGTGGATATTATTGTAGGGCCGGGTAACCGCTTCGTAACCGAGGCGAAACGTCAGTGCTACGGGCAGGTCGGCATCGACTTTGTAGCCGGGCCGAGCGAGGTCCTGGTAATCGCGGACGGAAAAGCGAGCGCGAAGGTGGTAGCGGCAGATCTGCTGGCACAGTCCGAGCATGATGTCAATGCGAAAGGCATTCTTCTGACAACCGATGAGGCATTTGGAAAGAGCGTGATTGAGGCGGTAGAGGAAGAGCTGAAGATTCTGGATACGGCAAAGATTGCGAGACAGTCCTGGGATACGTTTGGAGAGATCGGCGTGGTAGACAGCCTGGACGAGGCAGTTCAGTATGCGAATGAGTACGCACCGGAGCATCTGGAGATCAACGTGGAAGATCCGGATGCACTGATTCCGAAGCTGGTTAATTACGGTTCCCTGTTTATCGGTCAGAATACGGCGGAGGTATTTGGTGATTATGCTTCCGGAACCAACCACACACTTCCGACTCTTCGGGCGGCACGTTATACCGGCGGCGTCTGGGTTGGTACATTCTTAAAGACCTGTACCCACCAGAGCATGACCCCGGAGGCATCCGCGCGGATCGCACCGCTTGTATCGCGTATGGCGCATGGAGAAGGATTATCCGGACATGCAGCGGCTGCCGATGCAAGAAAATAGGGAAAATAGAAAATAATAGAATAAAACCCCTCAGATGCTGCAGCATCTGGGGGGTTTGTGTTTCAAAGCATACCGCCTGCTATTCTTGTCTTTTATTCCGGATAAACCAGTCTCTCCGGACCAATTCCATCTAAGACTTCGCGCAGAAAGCGGTCAGCCAGCCAGTTTGCCATCGGCAGGTTCATATCGAGGTAGTTGCCGCAATCTTTTGCACAAGCACCCGGAACCGCGTCTTTGTAGTCGCGCATGAAAGTAAAGAGCCCTTTCATCAGCGGCACGATCTCCTCGGATGTCAGGTCGCCTGCGAGAAGCAGGTAAAAGCCGGTGCGGCAGCCCATCGGTCCGAAGTAGAGGACGCGGTCTTTCCACTCCTCGTTATTTCGCAGCCAGGTGGCAGCCAGGTGCTCGATGGTGTGAACCTCCGCCGTATTCATGACTGGCTCATAGTTGGGGCGTGTCATGCGGATATCAAAGGTGGTGATGACCTGATCGTCCACGCGATCCTTGCGGGACACATAGACGCCAGGGAGCAGTTTCAGATGGTCAATGGTGAAGCTTGTAATTTTATCCATGAAAATACCTCCAAGTCAGTTTCATTCATCCCTATTATAAGGAAATAACGCGGATCAGACAAGGGCTTTATTTACCCAGAACCGACAAGATTCTACATGTTAAATGCATAAAATGCATAAATCATGCATAAACCATCCGAAAATGAATAAAAAACCTCTTGACGCATAGAACCTACCTATGCTATAATCTTTCAGAAAATGAACAAAGGCGTTCATGGGCTCTGCTCATGGACGCCTTTTTTGTAGAATCAGACAATTTATAAAATATGTCTCTAATGATGTGAAAAACGCATCTGAGGAAAAACAGATTTGCTCAAATGTGAGGCTATTGAGAATGAAAAAGTAAACTGCCTGCATGAAGCTATTCACAGGCGGGGTACGAGAGAGAAAGGAATGGTGACCAGATGGAGAAACCGGTATATCTTCTGTTGGAAAACGGCGACTATTTTGAGGGAAAAAGCTTTGGCGCTCCTTTACGTGAAGTGACCGGAGAAGTCGTATTCACAACCGGTATGACAGGATACCTTGAGACGATCACAGATCCAAGCTATTTTGGACAGATTGTCGTTCAGACATTTCCGTTAATCGGAAACTACGGAGTGATTCCGCAGGACTTCGAGAATGAAGAGGTATATTTATCAGCCTATATCGTAAAAGAGTGGTGTCAGGAACCTTCCAACTTCAGATGCAGTGGGGATCTTGACACCTTTTTTAAAGAAAGAAACATCCCGGGCGTCTATGGAATCGATACGAGAAAGCTGGCAAAAACCATTCGTGAATCCGGTTCGATGAACGGCTGGCTGACCGAGGTGAAGCCGCCGTATGATGCGAAAAAGCTGGAGGAAGTGAAAAACTTCCACATTACAAAGGCGGTTGAAACCGTTACACCAAAGAAATGTGAGATCAAACCGGCGGATGAGAAAGAAGAGTTCCAGATTGTGCTCTGGGATTTCGGCGCAAAGGAAAATATCATCCGCGAGCTGACCAGGCGCGGATGCCGCGTGGCTGACCTTCCGGCAGGTACGACGGCGGAGGAGATTCTGGCGATGAATCCGGACGGAATCATGCTTTCCAACGGTCCGGGCAACCCAGAGGACAACCCGGAAATCATCGAGGAGATCCGAAAGATTACGAAGGCTGGAAAACCGATGTTCGGCATCTGCCTGGGACACCAGCTGCTGGCGATTGCCAAGGGCGCGAAGACTGGAAAGATGAAATTCGGTCACAGAGGTGCGAACCAGCCGGTCAAGGATCTGACGACCGGACGCGTCTACATCAGCAGCCAGAACCACGGCTATGAGGTACTGCGCGATACGCTGCCGGAGGGCGCGGAGGAGACATTTATCAATGTCAACGACGGCACCTGCGAGGGCATCACCTACCACGATATGCCGGCATTTACCGTCCAGTTCCATCCAGAGGCGTGTGCAGGTCCGAAGGATACGGAAGAGCTGTTTGGGCGTTTCATTCAGATGATGAGAGATTATAAGGAAAAGGAGGGCGCGTCATGCCGTTAAATAAATCCCTGAAAAAAGTTATGGTAATCGGTTCCGGCCCTATCGTCATCGGTCAGGCGGCAGAGTTTGACTATGCAGGAACGCAGGCGTGCCGGGCTTTAAAAGAGGAAGGTCTGGAGGTCGTTTTAGTAAACTCCAACCCGGCAACCATCATGACGGACAGCGCCATTGCGGATCACGTATACATCGAGCCGCTGACTCTGGAATTTGTCAAGAGAATCATTGAAAAAGAGAAGCCTGACAGCATCCTGTCCACCCTGGGCGGACAGACCGGACTGACACTGTCCATGGAGCTTGCCAAAGAAGGTTTCTTAAAGAGCCACAATGTAACGCTTCTCGGCGCGTCCCCGGAGACCATCGATAAGGCGGAGGACCGCCAGTGCTTTAAAGACACGATGGAAGCTATCGGTGAGCCGGTCATTCCGTCCAAGGTTGTCACCACCATCGAGGATGCGCTTGATTTTGCCGAGGTTATTTCCTACCCGGTTATCGTGCGTCCGGCCTTTACCCTGGGCGGTACCGGCGGCGGTATTGCGGCAAATAAAGAAGAACTTTACAACATCGCGGAGGCGGGTATCCGCCTGTCACCGATCAATCAGATTCTGGTTGAGAAATGTATTTCCGGATGGAAGGAGATCGAGTTTGAGGTAATGCGCGATGCCATCGGCAACGAGATTACGGTCTGCTCGATGGAAAACTTTGACCCGGTCGGCGTCCACACCGGCGACTCCATTGTTATCGCACCGGCTGTGACGCTGGCGGATAAGGAATACCAGATGCTTCGTTCCGCAGCGCTGAATATTATCCAGGCGATGGGCATCGAGGGCGGCTGCAACTGCCAGTTTGCGCTGAATCCGGAGAGCTTTGAATATGCCGTTATCGAGGTAAACCCGCGTGTATCCCGTTCTTCCGCCCTTGCTTCGAAAGCAACCGGATATCCGATTGCCCGCGTGGCAACCAAGATTGCGATCGGTTATCATCTGGACGAGATCCCGAACGAGGTAACCGGCGAGACGATGGCATGCTTCGAGCCGGCCCTTGACTATGTAACGGTTAAATTCCCGAAATGGCCATTTGATAAATTCGTTTACGGACGCCGGAAGCTGGGTACCCAGATGAAGGCAACCGGCGAGGTTATGGCGATCGGCCGCAACTTTGAGCAGGCGCTCATGAAGGCAGTCCGCGGCGCGGAGATCTCCCAGAACAGCCTGAACATGAAGAAACTGGCGCCGATGAGTGTGGAAGAGCTGAGAGAAAAAATTCTGGCGCAGGATGACGAGCGTCTGTTTGCAATCTATGAGAGCTTCAAGCGCGGCGTGACCGTTGCCGAGATTCATGAGCTGACCAAGATCGACGAGTGGTTCTTAAATAAACTGATGCATATCCTGTCCCTGGAACGCCGGATGCAGTCTGAGACTCTGAGCGATGCGCTTTATATGGAAGCCAAACAGAACGGATTCCCGGATGCAGTCATCAAGGAGATGACCGGGCTTTCGGAAATCAAGCATGTTCCGGCATGCTACCGCATGGTTGATACCTGCAGCGCTGAGTTTACGGCAAGTACCCCTTACTTCTACAGCACCTTCGGCGAGGAAGATGAGGCAGAAGAATTTATTAAAGAGAATGCAAGCGGAAAACCGGTTGTTATGGTATTTGGTTCCGGTCCGATCCGTATCGGTCAGGGTATCGAGTTCGATTTCGCCTCTGTTCACTGCGTATGGTCGTTAAAGAGAGCCGGTTATGAGGTTGTCATCGTAAATAACAACCCGGAGACCGTTTCCACCGACTTCAACGTAGCAGACCGTCTGTATTTTGAGCCGTTGACACCGGAGGATGTGCTGGATATTATCCGGATCGAGAAGCCGATCGGCGCAGTTGTGGCCTTTGGCGGACAGACAGCGATCCGTCTGACAAAATGCCTTGTAGAGAACAATATTCCGGTTCTCGGCACTCCGGCAGACAGCATCGATATGGCGGAGGATCGCGGACGTTTCGCAGCCCTGCTGAAAAAATTAAATATGAAACAGGCAGCGGGTCAGACCGTTTACACTGAGGATGAGGCAATCCAGGCGGCAAATCATCTGGGCTATCCGGTTCTGATGCGTCCGAGCTATGTATTAGGCGGACAAAACATGATTATCGCGTACAACGACGCCGATATTCATGAGTATATGAAGATTATTCTCTCACACAAGATTGAGAATGCGATCCTGATTGATAAATACCTGATGGGTACCGAGCTGGAGGTCGACGCGATCTGCGACGGAGAAACGGTTCTGATTCCGGGTATCATGGAGCACATCGAGCGTGCGGGCGTCCATTCCGGCGACTCCATCGCGGTATATCCGGCATTTATGCTGACCGAGAGCCAGAAAGACCGTCTGGTGGACTATTCCATCCGTCTGGCGCTGTCCATGAATACGAAAGGTCTGATCAATATCCAGTATGTCCTGCATGAGGATACGATCTATATCATCGAGGTCAACCCGCGTTCGTCCCGTACCGTGCCGTACATCAGCAAGGTAACCGGCGTGCCGATGGTTGATCTGGCAACCCGCATCATGATGGGCGAGAAGCTGGCTGACATGGGCTACGAGACAGGCCTGTATCCGTGCTCTCCGTACTACGCAGTCAAGGTTCCGGTATTCTCCTTTGAGAAGCTGTCCAACGTAGATACACAGCTCGGACCGGAAATGAAATCGACCGGCGAGGTACTGGGTATCGCCCGGACGATGGAGGAAGCGCTGTTCAAAGGCCTGGTAGCGGCCGGATATACGATGAAGCGCGAGGGCGGCGTCTTAATCAGTGTCCGCGATACCGATAAGAGCGACCTGCGCGAGCTGGTTAAAGAGTACGTGGCGATGGGATTCCACATCTACGCGACCTCCGGTACTGCAAGCCGGTTAAACAGCGTCGGCATTTCTTCAACGTTAGTCAAGAAGCCGAAGGAAGCCAAAGAGGGCGAGAAGACGACCATTTCCCTGCTGGAAGAAGGAAAGATCAGCTATGTAATTTCCACTTCCAAGACGGGACGCCAGCCGGGACGCGACAGTGTCCGCCTGAGAAGAAAGGCGGTCGAGCTTGGTATTCCGTGCCTGACATCGCTTGATACCGCGGCTGTCCTGGCGCTGACCCTGGAAAGCCAGTACAACGAGGACAACGTTGAACTGGTGGACATCGCGCACATTGCACATGGTGCAGCCGCTAGAAAAGAGCTGAGCCAGATGGAAAAACCGGAAGAAATCCAGATTCCGGGTTATGTGCTTCAGGAGCATGAGAACGACTAAAAAGAACGATGGTCTGCATGGATTCTGCGTTTTGAGGGTTGCGGAATCCGTGCAGGCTGAAATCTTTTGCGAAGGCAAAATCTGACAGAATCATATATGACGGAAAAAGTGGATTAATATTTTAAAGAAAGGAAGAGGAGGAAAAGCAGATGGCAAAATTTATTTTTGTGACAGGCGGTGTTGTATCGGGATTGGGGAAAGGTATTACAGCAGCGTCTCTGGGCCGTCTTTTGAAGGCACGGGGATTTAAGGTAGCAGCGCAGAAGCTGGATCCGTATATCAACGTCGATCCAGGAACCATGAGCCCGTATCAGCACGGCGAAGTATTCGTAACAAACGACGGTGCGGAGACGGATCTGGATCTGGGACATTATGAGCGTTTTATTGATGAAGATTTAAACCGTTATTCTAATCTGACGACCGGTAAGGTCTACTGGAATGTGTTAAATAAAGAGCGCCGCGGCGAATATCTGGGCGAGACGGTACAGGTAATTCCACATATCACAAATGAGATAAAATCATTTATCTATTCCGTGCAGGAAAAGACCGATGCGGACATCGTTATCACAGAGATCGGCGGAACAACCGGCGATATTGAGTCACAGCCGTTCCTGGAAGCCATCCGCCAGGTGTCCTGCGAGGCGGGACGCAGCAACTGCCTCTTCATCCATGTAACCCTGATTCCGTATCTGGAATCTTCCGGCGAGCATAAATCCAAACCGACCCAGCATTCAGTCAAACAGCTGCAGTCCTTCGGCATCATGCCGGATATCATCGTGGCGCGCTGTGACCGTCCGGTGGACGATCCGTCCATTTTCCGCAAGATCGCACTGTTCTGCAACGTCAAAGAGGACTGCGTCATCGAGAACCTGACCCTTCCGGTTCTCTACGAGGCGCCGATCATGCTGGAGGAAGCAGGACTTGCCAAGATCGTGCTTCGCGAGCTGGGCATCGAGAAAGCGCCGCAGGAGTGCGATCTGACGGAGTGGAAGCATATGCTGGACCGCATCAAGAACAGCAGCAAGACGGTCAAGATTTCTCTGGTCGGCAAGTACGTCAAACTGCACGACTCCTATCTGTCGATCGTAGAATCCCTGCACCATGCCGGATGGGAAAATGGCGCGCAGGTGGAGATTAACTGGGTAGATAGTGAGACGATCACCCCGGAGACGGCACCGGAAATCCTGGGCGATTCAACCGGTATCATCGTGCCGGGCGGCTTCGGCATCCGAGGCATCGAGGGCATGATTGCGGCAGCTGATTATGCGAGAAGAAACAATATCCCGTACTTTGGCATCTGCCTTGGTATGCAGATCGCGGCGATCGCATTTGCCAGAGGCGTGTTAGGCTATGAGGATGCGAACTCAACCGAGTTTGCGCCGGACAGCAAGCATCCGGTCATTGCCCTGATGGAAGAGCAGATGGATCTGGCTGACATGGGCGGAACGATGCGTCTGGGTGCATATCCGTGCCGCATCAGTCCGGATACGCTGATGATGAAAGCGTATGGAAAAGGTCTGATCGAAGAGAGACATCGCCATCGTTATGAATTTAACAACAAGTTCCGGGAAGTTTATATGGAGCATGGCGCTATCTTTTCCGGACAGTCTCCGGACGGTACGCTGGTAGAGGCGATGGAGATTCCGGGACATCCGTTCTATCTGGGAGTTCAGTACCATCCGGAGTTCAAGAGCCGCCCGAACCGCGCACATCCGATCTTCCGGGAGTTTGTGAAAGCGGCTCTGGAGGTAAAGGAAAAAAATTCTTAAAATATGGAGAAAATAAAGTATGAAGATCAACGAAAACTATAAAAATCTGGAAGAAAGCTATCTGTTTTCCACCATCGCTAAAAAAGTAGATGAGTACACCAAAGCCCATCCAGAGGCAAAAGTAATCAAAATGGGTATCGGTGACGTAACCCTTCCGATCTGCCAGAAAGCAGCTGACGCATTTGCAAAAGCAGCTATGGAGCAGGGCAAGGCGGCTACGTTTCATGGATATGGTCCGGAGCAGGGATATGATTTTCTGCGCGTAGCAGTTCAGAAGTATTATGCGTCCTTCCAGGTTGAGGTGGCGGCGGAGGATATATTCATCAGCGACGGCGCGAAGAGTGATGTCGGAAATATCCTCGATCTCTTTGATGCGGACAACACGGTCCTGATCCCGGATCCGGTATACCCGGTTTACATGGATACGAACGTGATGGCAGGCAGAAAGATCGTATTTATGGATGCCAATGTGGAAAATGGCTTTCTTCCGATGCCTCCGAAGGGACAGAAAGCGGATATTATTTATCTCTGCTCCCCGAACAACCCGACTGGCGGTGTGTACAACCGTGAGCAGTTAAAAGAGTGGGTTGACTATGCGAACGAGCAGGATGCGATTCTTTTATTTGATGCGGCGTATGAGTCCTTCGTAGCAGATCCGGCGCTTCCGAGAAGTATTTTTGAGATTGAGGGCGCCAAGACCTGCGCGATCGAGTTCTGCTCCCTTTCGAAGCTGGCAAGCTTTACCGGAACCCGCTGTGGCTATACCGTGGTTCCGTCTGAATTAGAGCGTGGTGGTTCTTCCATCCGCAAGATGTGGCTGCGCCGCCAGACAACCAAGTTTAACGGCGTTTCCTACCCGGTACAGCGCGCCGCAGAGGCAGCTCTTTCACCGGAGGGCATGGCACAGTGCCGCGAGCACCTGGACGTATACCGCACCAATGCGAAGATCATGACAGAGACCTTAAAAGAGCTTGGCATCTGGCACATCGGCGGCGAAAATTCACCGTACATCTGGATGCAGTGCCCGAACGGCATGAAATCCTGGGAGTTTTTCGACGATCTGCTTGCCAAGGCAAATGTGGTCGGCACACCGGGCAGCGGATTTGGTAAGAATGGAGAAGGATTCTTCCGTCTGACTGCATTTGGTACGACTGCGAATACAAAAGAGGCAATGGAGCGGATCAAGAAGGTTTACGGAAAATAAATAGCTCTATTTTATAAATGAGGGGGCTGGTGCATCTGGGGCATTGTTATCCTATGCACCGTCCCCTTTTTGCTGCAGCAGGGAGGTGAGGACCATGGTGACCTTAAACGATTATCTGTATTCCGGCGATACGATGTTTAAGATTTTAAAGAATTACAGCCGGGATTTGAAAGCGGAGGCAAAACAGACAAACAATGAGATAGACCTGATACATGCAAATTTTCTGATTCAGATCCGGGAACTTTTGGAACACAATGATTTCCTGACGACCCAGTCACAGAAGATCCGGGAATTTTATATTCATATGGCAAAGGAATATCCGCTTCTGGCATTTAACTTTAAGGGAAGAATCAAGTCGCTGATCCGCTCGGAGGCGAAATTTAATGGATATATCGTCGAATATATTTATGACTGTTATACAGAACATAAGGCATTTCCGTCGATCTCCGATTTGAAGCAGAGATTGAGCTGTTTCCGCGACCTGATCGCGTACCGGATCGTGATTTCACTGCCGAAGTGTTACCTGAAACCGGGGGAATCGCAGCAGGAGGCAGATATCCGGTACCTCTACCAGATTGCGAATGAACTTCCGGGATTTCTGGAGGAACGCGGGTTTACGGCGGAACCGGCTTACGGGGTGAAGGAGAGTACCTCCCCGTTGATGGATGAGGAGGTAAGGCCGTACTACCGTGATTATGTCTGCGGAAATAGTTCGGATGATTACCAGTCTCTGCATATTACGTTTTACGATAATTGTTCCAGAAGCTACGTGGAGGTACAGCTTCGCACGAAGCACATGGACGATATCGCGGAGATCGGCGTGGCCAATCATTTAAGCTACGAAAAGCGCCAGGAGGGCGAGCGGGCCAGGCGGGATGAGATACCGGAAGGTGCATGTATTTATTTTGATGAGGCATATGAACGCTGCCAGCGCCTGGTATCGCTCAATTTAGCTGAAGTGGATGTCAATATGTTTACGGCAATCAACAACGACCTTGTCAATGACGGCTGCGGGCTGTACCGGGGGCGGCTGATTCTACCATATGAGCATTTGTCGAGGCATCAGAATGAGCTGGTGGATTGAGGTAGTTCACGGGCAGGCATGAATCCGGTTGCGAATAGTTGACGAAACGAGAAGATTCATATATAGTTGCCTGTAAAGGAAAAATGACCGAAAATGATAGGGAGGAACCAGTTTATGGACCATACATCCTGCCGCCTGCGTCTGGCCGCTATCGCCGATGCACCTGCGATATTGGAAATTTATGCACAATATATGGACACGCCGATCACGTTTGAGACGGAGCTGCCATCCCTGGAGGAATTTGAGGGGCGCATCCGGGCGATCACGGCAGAATATCCGTGGATTGTCTGCGAGGATGAAACGGGCAGAATCATTGGCTATGCATATGGGCATAAGCAGCTTGAGCGCGCGGCGTACCGTTGGAATGCGGAACTTTCTGAATATCTGGACAGTCGGGTGACGTCGAAGGGCATCGGCAAACGGATGCTTCTGGTGCTTTTAGAGCTTTTAAAGGCACAGGGCGTCCACACAGTCTACAGTCTGGTGACAAGCCCGAATGTGAAGAGCGATGCGATGCATAACGGATGCGGATTCCGGACGATGGGCGTGTGCAAAAATACCGGCTATAAGAGCGGAAAATGGCACGATGTTACCTGGTATGAGAAAGCGCTGCTGCCATATGAGGACGTACCGGCGGAGATGATTCCGATTGGGGAGATGGAGAAGGAGACGGTAGATAAGATTTTGGCGTCTTTTTGAACAGAGACATAAAACAAATCTGCATAAAATAAACAGGGCGTATGAAAAAGGAATTTTCCATTTTCATACGCCCTCATCCGTTCTCTTTTATTCACCAGCGCCGTAATGCGCTGTCCATTCATTCACTCAGATTAGTTGAAGTATCTCTTTAACAGACCCTCAAATGCCTTGCCATGTCTAGCCTCGTCACGAGCCATCTCATGAACGGTGTCATGGATTGCATCCAGGTTAGCAGCTTTCGCACGTTTTGCAAGGTCAAATTTGCCTTCGGTTGCGCCGTGCTCAGCCTCTACACGCATCTCCAGGTTCTTCTTGGTGGAATCAGTTACAACCTCGCCGAGAAGCTCTGCAAACTTAGCAGCGTGCTCAGCCTCTTCGTGAGCTGCCTTCTCCCAGTACAGACCGATCTCCGGATAGCCCTCTCTGTGAGCTACACGTGCCATCGCCAGGTACATACCAACTTCTCTGCACTCGCCTTCATAGTTAGCTCTTAAATCTTCGAGAATATCCTCGCTGACACCCTGTGCCACACCAACTACGTGCTCAGCCGCCCAGGTCATCTCGCCGGACTGCTCTTTGAACTTGGAAGCCGGAGCGCCGCATACTGGACATTTCTCCGGAGCAGCCTCACCCTCGTATACGTAACCACATACTGTACAGACAAATTTCTTCATAGTCAATTCTCCTTTTCTAAAATAAATTTTTAATTTCGTGTTTTATAGAAACAATAAATAGATAGTAAAGTTGCTTGCAACCATTCTGTTTCATAGGAGCTTTTAAAACGAAATCGTTTATTTGGCTTAAATGAAATCAGTAATGATTACTGATATTAAGATATCATAGATTCCTGCGTTTGTCAATGAAAAAATAGAAATAATTCTTATTTTTTCATTTTTATCGATAACCTGGATATTCTCAGAACTTTTTCGCTGGTGATGTATTCATACCCGGTCAGCGCTTGTCCCCTTTCAGACACTCATCGCATATCCCATAGAAAAACACGGTATGGTCGTCGATCGTCCCCGGCGCAAATTCTTTGGCGGCTGTCTCCAGCTCCTTGGTTGCTTCCATCGGAATATCCATGACCCGTCCGCACTGGCGGCAGACGTAGTGGTAATGTGGGGATGTATCATAATCGAAATGATCTGTGCCGTCACCGCAGGACAGCTTCCGGATCTCGCCCAGCTCAACTAACAGGTTTAAATTGCGGTAAACGGTTCCAAGGCTGATATTCGGAAACTGTTCCCGGATGCTGGTGTAAAGGGCGTCGGCGGTCGGATGATCCTTCCGGCTCATCAGGCAGGCTTTGATCGATTCGCGCTGACGGCTGTATTTTAAGGTTTTCATAGGCGACACTCCAATCTTTCTAAATAATATTAATAATGATTATTATTTATATTATGCGTCCTGGCGCGATGAAAGTCAATCTTTTTTCAAGGATTTCCGTGAGAAATTTTAGAATCAAATTTCAACATTACCGATGCATAAAAGATCCCGTCCTCATACCGGAAATCCACCAGGCCCTGGTAGCGCTCGGCGATCGAACGGATGGAGGCGGTTCCCGTGCCGAGCCCGTCATGTTTGGTCGAGCGGAACCGCCCATTTTCCTCGATCGGTGGATGGCAGCAGGTATTGTCAACGGCGATCACGATGTGACTGGCATCCTCCTGGGCGCAGATGCGGATAAACGGCGCGCTGTCCGTACATTCCCGACAGGCATCGAGGGCATTTTCCAGAAGATTGCCGAAGATCGAGCAGAGCTCCGGCTCACGCAGCGGGAGAGATGGCGGAAGCTGGATGCGAACCGAAAAATCGACCGACGCCTTGCGCGCCTCCTCACCGTAATAGCTGATAATCGTGTTGACCGCATAATTTTCACACCAGGTCCGCGCGGTGTCCGGCGGAAGCGTCATATGGTATTGTTCGATGTAGGTCTTCAGATCCTCCGTTTTCCCGCTTTGCAGGTAATGCTCGATGAGATTTAAGTGCTGGCGCAGGTCGTGGCGCGCCTCCCGCACCTCTTCGATGTGGCGGGAAAGCTGCTGATACTGTGTGTACTGCATCGCCAGGAGCGTGTCCAGCTGCGCCGCGCGTTCTTCCAGCTGCGCCTGCTGGCGGACTGCATTGAGCGCTTCCAAAAGGACATAGTAAATGAGAATTGTCATGGCAAAGAGCCAGAGCCGCGTGAGGATAAAACGGAACTTGCGGACGGTATCAATGTTTAAATCAAAGTTATATGCGCAGATAATCAGGGTACATGAAAATGGAATAAACCAGACTTTCTGCCAGAATGCGGAGCTGTCTACCTGAAAAACGCGTTCCGTAGCATTTTTCATAAATTTGAGTCCGAGCGGGAGCGTCAGAAGCAGAAGAATCGAGATGAGCAGCAGGCTTTCATCACGGAGTGAATAATAGGTAATGCTGGGATCGTAAAATAGACGGCTTTCCAGAAAGAAACAGATGCCGCGGACCGTGACAAAATAATTCAGGATGAAGTCTCCCAGAAACAGAAGTTTCCAGAAATTAGCCTTCACACATAAAAAATAGATCGCCAGAGAAACGAGGGCAAATACCGTGTCGGTAACGCGGGTCGGTTTACCGTGGCTGATCAGGTAGGTATACAGGGAGGACTGGAGCAGCTGACCGATAAAAATGAACAGAATCAGGATTTTGATCGGAAATCGCAGCTGCTTTTTAAATGGCAGAATCGATAAAATAAAAAAAGGAATGGCATAGACTGTTTCACAGAGAAATGCCTTGCCAAACACAGACCAGTTCATAGAGTACCTCCCTTCCGCAATGTGTCAAATAAGTAGGTTGCAAAGGCTTCTTTTGTCTCTTTTTTCTTCCGGCGGCTGCAGAAAAAGCAGCTGCCGTTTTTCAGATGGACAGAACCGTCCTCGTCCACCGAGGCAACCTGTGAAAAATTGATAAGCAGCCCGCGTCCGCTCATGTAAAAACGTCTGCCCTTCGGGAGCAGTGCCATCAGCTCCGAAAAAGAGATCCGTGTAGCGGTGTCACCGGAACTGGTGTGGATGATCAGCCGGTGGTTCTGCGTCTCCGCATACAGAAAATCATCAAGCAGAATCCGTTGCGTGGATGACTGTCCCCGTCCGAGCGCCGCCTGAATTTCGATGTAGGCAGGCGCGGCGAGAAATGTCCGGATCTCATCGAGACACCAGGCAAGCGCCTTTTCCTCAACCGGTTTTAAGAGATAATCAAGCGGATGGGCACGGTAACCCTGCAGCGAATAATCGCGTTCCGATGTGGTGAAAACGATCGGGAGACGTTCTGCGCTCTTGCGAAGCTCCAGCGCCGTGTCAATGCCATTGCGCCCGTTCCGGTCCAGCATAATATCCATAAAAACCGCATTAAAAAGCCCCGGACGGAACGCTTCCAGAAACGCCTCGCCGCTCTCGTAGCAGTCAAAGTGCACTGTTTCCCCATGCTTTCCCAAGTTTTCCTGTATCAAATGAATCAGATGATTCTGATCTATCTTCAAATCTTCAACAATCGCAAAATGCATCAAAGCTCAACCGCCTCCTTTATTCAAAACCGTGACCATTTAGGTCGAGGTTTGACCGTTTGCGTCGATGTGGTTTTCATTAAATTGCTCATTTGGTATGCTTATAGTATAAAAGTTATGACCCGAAATGTAAATGAAAATCCGTTACTGGGCACGTATGCGTGAACTATAACGGTGTGTGAAAAGTAACAAATCAAAAAAGGCAGGTGGAATATGGTACGGGTAGTGATATATGGAGAAAAACCGACCGACATTGAAGGTCTGGAAAAAATGCTGTGTGAAATTTTGACTGAAAACCGCAGATGGCCGATGATTCACACGTATATCAGTGATCTGGACGCATATCTGCACTTTGTAAAGGGGAATCCCTACCTCATTATGCTGGCGTCCGTGCAGGGCAGACAGGGAGTGGAAATCGTAGAAAAAATCCGGGAAAATAACCCGGCGGCATCCTTAATCTGGCTTTCCGGCCGGGACAATGCCCTTGAATCCTGGCGGCTCCATGTGACCGCATTCGGGGTATTTCCGACGAAAAAAGAAGAATTAGAAGAACTTCTGGCGGCGTGCAGCGAAAGCCTGCTGGATCGGAAGAAAAAGTATTTTGTTTAGGTGGAAAACAGACTGAAATAGATAAATTTGTTCAGAATAGATGGAGGGAAAACAGCATGAAAAAGAAATATAAGCGTGCCCTGGCAGTGGCGCTGGCGACGGTAATGATATGGAATACATGTGACTGGCACCCGCAGGCGCTGGCAGGCAGTGCGGTGCAGTATATCGAGGAAGTGAAGGAGCTTTCGGATGAAATCCTGCATCAGGAGGTTCCGTATGGAACGAAATATAAGGATCTGGAGCTGCCGGACAAGCTGAAAGTGCGGGTTTTGGCGGAAGAAGCACCGGATGAAGAAGACAGTGCAGAAGATAAAGATGGTGCGGAAAAGATTGCTACGCCGTCGGAGCTTCAAAGCGGAGACGGTGAAGTGGAAACAGAAAAAAGGTCTCAGACGCTTTCTTCATCTGAAACAGATGGTACAGTTCGGAAAGCATCCCCATCTGAGGTAGATGCTACAGAAAAATCGGAAATAGGGGGGGGTGGATGACACTGAGCAGAAAGCATCCCCATCCGATGCGGAGGGGACGAAAACCGATAAAAACTGGAAGGAAGTAAAGGTCCGCTGGGTGCTGGATGAGACATTCAGTGAGAAAGATACATACGATGGAAAAACACCGGGTATCTATGTGTTTGATGCGGAATTGAAAAGCAGCCGCTATGAACTGGATACCGGCTTTTTGCCGCGCATCGAGGTGACGGTGCTGCCGGAGGAAAAAGGTCCGGCAATCATCGGATTTTCGGAGTTAGATGAGGCGGTTGCGGTGCAGAAGCTGCCTCTTGGCGCGAAAGAAAGCGATATCGTTCTGCCGGATACACTGGAGGTTGAGCTGGAAGAGGCGGATGAAACGCTGGCGGAAGACAGCCAGAACGTGCATCTGGTGGAAGCAGTAGATAAGGACACAGAGAAAGATACAGAGGCGGAAACGGCAGTCTGGCAGATCTCCGGCATAACCTGGAAACTGGACGAAGAGCAGAGTGACCTTTCGGAGTTTCACGGCGGCATTTCCGAAAAAGACTATTTCGAGGAATTTGACGAAAACGGCGAGCCGGTCGAGACTTCGACGAAGACCTGGGCGGGCTATGCTGAGGAGAACCAGGAATATAATGGCCGTGTGTATGTGTATAGCGCGGTATTGCCGGAGGAGCTAGGCAAATTTGAAGTGGCGGATACGGCTGACCTGCCGGAGATTTATGTGATGGTAGGGGACGCGGGCATGGCGCTGCTGTCAGATGTACCGTATAATTTGAACGAAAATTATCTGGTGATTAATGAAAAAAATGTGGATTGGTTTAATGGAAAGACGATCACTGGCACCTATCATCCGACGAAGAGATTATCGGAAGGCCGGAAAATCGAAGGTGGTATTGTAATTGATGATGTTACAGTAAATTTGACAATTGAAGATGTAAATGTTGGCTATGGCACTGATATCATAGATGATGCAGCCGGAATTCTTCTGAAAGGAAAGGCAAAATTAAATTTAACAGTAAAAGGGGATAATTCATTAAAGGGTACATACGGCGGCGCTGGAATTGGGGTTGAGGAAAAAGCAACCCTGATCATTACAAAAGAGAGCACCGGAAGTCTGACCGCGACCGGAGGCGGATATGGCGCGGCAGGAATCGGCGGAAGGGCGACGGTGCCAGATTATGAAAATATAATAATAAGCTATAAGACAGGTACGATTGAGATTCAAGGCGGCAATATCCATGCGGTTGGTGGAGATTGCTGGCTTACGAATTCGCCGATACATCTTGGGGGTGCGGGAATCGGAACAGGTATGTATGGCATTGGCGGAACGGTCCGGATTTTGGGCGGTACCGTAAAAGCGGAAGGCGGAAGAGAGACCGGAGCTGGAATTGGAGGCGGAGACAATGGAGCCGTAGATTTGATCCAGATTGGCGGGACAAACGGCGAAGCACCGGAGGTTGAGGCAAGCAGTTGGAATGTAAAGTATGGTGCTGCAATCGGAAGCGGACGGAATAGTCTGCTCAATTTAAACCTGTCCTGTGGCGCAATAAACATATTCAGTGGAAATCTGAAGGTTAAGGGAAATATCGGGTACGGAGGTATCGATAAAAATGGAGACAATAAACAAATAGGCGGAAGCGTTGATATTTCAGAGCAGGTGAAATTAGAACTGACAGGCGGAACGATAGAACCGCGTGGAACAACGTGTACATTTGGTAAAAAAACATTCCAGATGACCGTCTATGATAATCAGTTGTCAGATGGAACATACCGTGTAAAAATTCGCTTCTATCAGGAGGGGGATACCGCTCGAAACACGCCTGTTTATGAAACAGACGCAGAGATGATTGTTAGTGAATTCAAAGGCACGATACCGGCTGTGACAGAGTGGCTCGGATTTACGGGAAAAATGTCAGTTGTGGCGGAGGTGACAGACTCCCAAAACAATATGGTTACAGAGACAGGAACGGCTGTCCTGCAAGCAGGAAAAGATGAGAACGTTCCTGTTACGCTGGGAAAAGAGGCGTATAAGAAAACACTGGATTTAACCATTTATGATGGCCGTTTGAAAAATAATCAGGAGTATACACTGACCGTTCAGGTAGGTGAGCAGGATGAAAGCGGAGTTTTGCCGGATATTCTGAGTTATTCGAATAAGAATGCGTCTAACTATCAGATTTCGGCAGGAAAGGTCAGCTGGTATTCCTCTCTACATGGAGAGGAGATTCCGGTTATAGTTACGATTCAGGAATCAGGAGAAAATGGAACGGCGTACCAAGTGTCCGGAACACTTATCCTAGAAAATAAAGAAGAAACGAATCTTTCCCTTTCCATTGGTGAAAAGCTGTATCCGGTACACTTTGTATTCTTTTCATCACAGGTACAGGATACCGATCAGGTGGAACTGCGGGCAAAGCGGACAGATGCAGCTGGCACAGGAAACCCTGTAGAATTGAGCAAGGAGCTGGGACAGTTTGCTTTTGATGGGAAACTGGTAAAAGATGCTGCTAATGAGAACAGTGCAGTTGCAACGGCATATCTTCCGGCAGACGAATATCAGTTCGAAATCGCGACGGGGATTGCGGGACTTGGAGAGTCGAATGGCCAATTTACATTGAACCAGAAGAAGGTGAATGCAGATGAGGCAGGGACAGAGATAGTGGTTCTGAATGAAATGCAGGCCTTTGAAGGTGTGCTGGATCTTTCCCAGGGCGATATCACATTCTCGGAACGGGGAGGAAATCTGGTCATTTCGCATTATCAGAAGGAGGCAGATTCGACCGGGAGTACGTTAAAAACAATACCGGGGCAGTCGTATGAGACAGTCTATACGATTGTGACAAGTGAAGAGAATACGGCGCATCTTTTAAAAATCAATACATCCGCAGCGCAGGATGTGAAGCTGGTTGTAAAAGGCATCCATCTCCAGGCATCAGAAACCGCAGCACAGGATGCAGCGCCAATTCAGATTAACGGTAGTTCCCACGTGCTCATGTATCTGGAAGGAGAGAATAAGATTCAGGTTCAGCAAACGGGAACAAAAGCTCCGGCGGGAATTAGCGTGGCTGAGAAGGCACAGATTACCATAGATTGTAAGCCAGATGCAGACGGTTCGCTAGAGGTGGTAAGTCAGGCTAGAAGTAACAGTGGAGCAGCGATAGGAGGCGCTCCGGAAGCGGATGCGGGTACGATCATCATCAATGGAGGAACGGTTACGGCTAAGCTTTCAGGGAGCTCTTATGCAGCGGCAATCGGTGCTTCGTTTTGGAAAAGTGTACAGAAAATACAGATTAATGGAGGAACTGTTACTGCTGAGGTAAAGGAAAACAGTGGGCTAGGAGCAGCAATTGGCTCTGGTTTTTCGATTGATAAGAAGGATGTTTCAACGGCTCAGATCCATATTACAGGTGGAAAAATTAACGTACATGCGCTGTATGGGGCTGGGATTGGAAGCGGATCCGAGAGTAATGTACAGGTGAAAATCGATGGCGGAATGATTACAGCTCACTCATGGAAAGGGGCTTCTGTTGGAAGCGGTGAGTCTGGAAGCTCACAGATAGAGATTAATGGTGGAACGTTTTGCCTGGATAAAAGCAAACTATCGGATACTAAAATATCAGATATAGGATCGGGAGCATCGGGCGAGGAGACAGAGGTTATTATCAATGGTGGAACGTTTTATATGGTAGATGATAAGGGAAACTTTTATAATAGTGCACCTCGGATTCGAAGCCTGAAAGCAGATAATTCAGGAAAATTGAACCTGGAAAGTCCATTGAATGGTGAGGGATCTCCTGTTTATGCCACGAAAGCCGATTTATCCAGCGTTTATGGAGCAGATGGCGTGATGAAAAATGCCAGCATCGACGTTCCTTCTTGCAACTATGGTTTTAAGGATGCTCAGACAGCTCCAAACGGCGTTGTGTATATGTACCTCCCAGCCGCCGATTTAGTGAAGGCAAGCTTTTCCGGCATCAACTATGAAGGAAAAGTAAAGGCGGATGCAGCTACGAATGAGTTAAAACGTGAACTGACTTCGGTTGATTATGGAAAGGAATTATTGAAAAACAATTTACAGAGCGCAGTGGAATTTGCACAGTCAAAAGATGCATCGTCCTGGACGGAAATTCCGGTAAATGGTGCGGCATCGCTGACAGAGATTCTGGATAGCCAGCCAGAAGGTACAAATGAGATTTCCCTGTATGTCCGTAAGAAAGCGGACACTTCCGGCGCTGCAACCGAGATAAAGATTCAGGCAAGACCGGCAAAACCGGACCAGATACAGGAAACAGATATAACGAAAGACAGCTACTCTATCAAGGTAAAAAGACCGGTCGATTCTCCTTACGAGTACGGAATTGCCGAATCTGAGTCTGGTGAGCCTAAGTGGCAGTCGGAGAGGACGTTTACATCGCCGAAGCCGACTAACACCTATTATATAACACTTCGTGTGAAAGCAACAGACAAGAGTTTTGCATCGAAGCCGGCTGATCGTTTGAAGGTGACAACACCGGATGCATTACTGATCGACGGTCCCGCTGGCGCTGTATCCTTTGAAGCGAAGGGAACCTATGGACAGACGCTTGCTCAGATTCAAGTACGGCTGGCAGAGAAATTTAAGGTTGTTAATTATGGTAGAACGGAGGTTTCTGGAAATTGGCACTTCATTGAAAGGCAGGGCGGAATGTCTGCTTCCTCCATTTATCCGGAGGTAAAGGGAAGCACTGCATATCAGGTCGAATTTATACCTGATAAAGCATCGGAAGGGCAGTATGGAGAACCTTTGACCCAGAGTGTGACTCCGGAGATATCTCCGAAAGAGTTGACCGCAGTTATTACGACACCTATTGTAAAAGACTATGACAGAAGTACCGGTATCGCATTAGAGGCGACGGTGGAGATAGAAACTCCGGGTCAGAGCACGGGGCATAGCTATAACATCCGCGATCTGAAAGGCAGATTTGCAGATGCCAATGCCGGAACCGATAAGACGGTAACCATTGATTCCTCAGAGGCAAAGGTTGAGACGGGTGAGAGTGGAGTGAATCTGCAGAATTACCGTATCATATATCCAGCTCAGACCGGAACGATCCGTCCGATACAGGGTTCGGTTTCAATCGACCAGAAAGCATGGACCAGAGAAAAAACCTATGGAGATGACAGCTTTTCCTTGACAGGTGTGAAGGTAGTGGGAGATGGAGCTCTGAAATATGAAAGCTCCGATGAAAAGGTTCTCACCGTGGACGCACAGGGACAGGTGACCATCAAAGGCACGGGTTCCGCAGATGTAATCATCACCATGGAAAACGGAAGAAATTATTTCGGTACAACTACACCTGTAAAGAGAACCATAAACATTCATAAAGGAACACTCGCCCTTATTTTAACGGCTGTGAACCGGACGACCGGGGCTAAGCTTTCGAAAGGAATTCTGGGAACAGAGGAAGAGGATTTTGATATCATTGCCAGCGTGCAGGGAGTTTACCAGGACAAGCTGCAGGGTTATGTTCATTTCTATGATAATGAAAACCCGGATGCAGATATAGTTTCGGTTGGGGAAGATGGAACCGCTGTACTTAAGTGGACGAAGCCAGGAGAATCATTGGTAGGCACCCACACAATCAAAGCCGAATTTGATTTTGGCGAATTTAATACGTGGGAATCCAGATACAACACACCGGATCCGGCATCCCTTACATTTGAAATCAGTAAGGCAGCTCCACCGGCAGAGGATAAGCCAGAAGACTCCGACAAGCCAGATAACTCCGACAAGTCAGACCAATCAGGCAGCCAGAGCTCTTCCTCCGGACGTGACAAGTATTCCGGCAGCGGAGTGACCCGGCAGGATCCAGTGAAGGGAAGAACCAACAGCATCATAGGTATTCTCACAGGAACTGCCAACAGTACTGCCAATGACGGAAAGAGCCACTGGATGCAGGATGAACATGGATGGTGGCTCCGCTTCGCAGACAGCAGCTACCCGAAGGCAGAAAAACGCGGCACATCCGGCATTGCATATGCATGGGAGCAGGTAAACGGCAACTGGTGGGCGTTCGACGAAAGTGGTTATATCAAGACCGGCTGGATGCGCGACGAAGACTACAACGGCTGGTTCTACTTCGATCCGGAACACGGCATGCAGACCGGCTGGGTCCTGATTGACGGAAAATGGCACTATTTCCACCCGACTTCAGACGGAAGAAAAGGCATCCTGTATGTTGGACGTCTGACACCGGACGGCTACTATGTAGATGAAAATGGTGTGTGGGATGGGGAAAACAAACCGACACAGGAGGGGAACACATGAAGAATTTCTACACCGAAGAACAATGGAATGAGATTCTGAAACAGCAGGAATCCGTACTTTGCTACGACACATTTACCCGGAAACAGGCGCTTGAGCTGGGGCTTTTGATTGCAGAGGTCACGGAGAAAAAATATCACGGTTCGGTCGCTGTCCGCATCGTGGAGGACGAGACGACCGTCTTTGCCTACAAGATGGAGGGCGCGACGCTGGAAGCAGACTGGTGGATGACCAATAAGCTGGCAGCATCGCGGCTCACGGGGATGAGCTCGCTGCGGGCACTGACGGCATCGAGAGCCAGAGAACTGGAAGCATCCTGGAAAGTGCGCGAGGAGAACTTCTTCGTGTGCGGCGGCTGCATCCCGGTTTTCATGAGAGATGGAAGCCGTCCTTTTGCCTATGTGATGGTATCCGGCATGGAACACTGGGACGATCATCAGGTGATCGCGGATGCGATGGCGAAACAGCTGGGAGTTGAGATTCCGGAGATTCGGAAAGAGCAGCCATAAAACGATTGACTTGTAAAAACAAAGACGTTTGCAGAAATGGAAGATAGATGAGCTATCTGCATTTTTGCAGACGTCTTTTGTGGTTTTACTGTGCCGTATGGCGATGAATTATCCGTTATTTTATATAGCGCACTTCCCCACCTGGTGGTATAATTCAAGTATTATAAAATTTGATATGAAAAGAATATTTGCAATAACTCAGATGGTTTTTGCATAGCAAAGAACCATCTGAGAGATCCAGAGAATGCGAGGGATGTGGATGAGTAAAAAAGAGGTACGTCAGGCGGCTGCGGAACTGACCGAGCGCCTTTGTGAAAAAGACTTTTTAGACCGGTCGGGACTGAGCCGGAAAAATGTCATGATGCTCATGAACAAGGATCACTGGGAGGAACAGTTTGCCCATATTTTCCCGATCAAAAAGCGGATTTCCTGCCGGGCGGTCTACGAGATCTGTGAGGAACCGTTAAGCCTTTTAGGACATGAGCCGGAAGAGGGATGGATGAAGTTTACCTACCAGTATGTGTGCCATATTCTCTACCCGGATGCGGAGTTTAAGAAGGAAAATGCCGCTTTTTCCGCCGGGGCGGAGTTCTATCTGGCAGTGCTTCAGTTCGTGTTTGACCGCGAGCGGGCGGTGCTTCCGTACAAACCGATGGAGGACTTTGCATTTTTGGGTGATGAGGAAGCTTCAAGCTTTGAGTGCGCGGCAGAATACAGCCGTTTCAAGAAGTTTTTCGCACAGGAATACATCTATGAGATGATGCGCCTCAATGCGGAGGTGACGCCGTTTCGGACGCTGGAACACATCGCGGGCGTGCATTACGTCGCGATGACGGTGGCACGCGGGCTTTATGCGGCGGGAGTTCCGATCGATCTGACGCTGACCTCGGGCGCGGCTGCGGGACATGATCTCGGCAAATTCGGCTGCAAGCCGAATGAGCGGGTTCCGTATCTTCATTACTATTATACAAACCAGTGGTTTAACAACCATTCGATGGAATACATCGGTCATATCGCGGCGAACCATTCGACCTGGGATCTGGAACCGGAAAACCTGTCGGTTGAATCCCTGGTGCTGATCTATGCCGATTTCCGTGTAAAACAGAGCCGCGGCGATGACGGGCGTGAGATTACCTACATTTCCAATCTGGATGAGGCGTTCAACGTCATCCTCTCGAAACTCGACAACGTGGACGAGGTCAAATTAAACCGTTACCGCTTTGTTTATTCCAAACTGCATGATTTTGAGGATTATATGCGGTCTCTCGGTGTGGATGTGGATTTGAATGGACACCCGAAAAAGCCGGAGGTGCTGCCGGATATTTCCCTTCGGAACGCAGAGCAGACGGTGCAGTCCCTCATTTTTATGGGTATTGAGCATAATATCCGTGTCATGCATCAGATGGGGGCGGAACGCCAGTTTGGCAATCTCCTCGAGGCGGCGCGCAGCGAGAAGGATTGGAAGAGTGTCCGCGCGTATTTAAACATTTTCCGTGAATATTTTACATATACAAACGACAAGCAGAAAGAGCAGACGCTGGGCTTTTTATATGAGCTTTTGATGCACCGCGAGGGCGACATCCGCGCGCAGGCGGCGAGGCTGCTCGGACACGTGATCGCGCAGTTCAACGCCGGTTACCGCAAGGAGCGCCCGGCGGGGATGCCGGATATTGCCGAGGAGCGGGTGATGGAGATCTGGAAGCAATATCTGGAAATGATCATCCGGCCGGATCACAAGCTGATGCTGCAGCAGAAACGGCGCATCCGTTATCACCTGAAAAATGTGCTGGCATCGGTGGTTGATCATGCGACGCCGGGCGATCTGCGGGAATTTCTGGGGGCATTTCTGGTTTGGTATGACCGGGCGGATGAGCTGGATCCGGGCGAGGCATTTTCTTTGTTGGATACGGTGCATTTCATGCCGTTTGATAAGCTGAGTGAAGAGGAACTGGGGAAAATCGCAAAATTTGCCCTGATTGAGTCGCAGAGCGGGGAACCGGATGTGCGGATCGCATCATGGCGCGCCTTCAAGCTTCTGACGGCGTACCAGCCGGATCATCCGTGCTGTGCCGAGATAGGCTTGTGCGTGAAGGCGGCGCAGGTTGAGGACAATATCACGATGACCTTCCTCAAATACCGCGTGTTAAGTAACCTCGGAGAGGACACGGCGAGAGAACAGGAACTTTTGTATGACCGCGACGTTGTCTCCGATATTTTCCTGGATAACCTCAAAACAGCGACGCCGTGGGTCATCAAGTCGGCCAATATCAAGCTGCTCGTCGATCAGATCGCACATGGCAAACAGGAACATATGCTGCATATCGCAGCGCATCTCTCAAACCTTGTAAAAGTCAGCGAGCACGTGATCGTGCGCCATGATGCCGGAACCGCCCTGCTTCGCATCATCGGGCTTCTGACACCGGATCAGAGAAATGAGATCGTGGTCGAGCTGATGAAGGGGCTGGAAGTCGGTGAGTACGAATTTTCCAAATATATTCCGCAGTATCTGGGGCAGGCGGCGCTGTGGCTGCCGCCGGAACAGCTGGAGGAGATCGTTTCCTACCTGCATGGCATGATGGCAAATGCAAACGACCAGATAGTTTCGGTTGCGCTTGATACGGTCGGCGTGCTGCTGGAACGGTATTCGTGCTACCCAGAGCGCTTTGTGGAGGAAAAAGAGGTATGCGAGGAACGGCGCGGACGCCTGCTTGGCATCCTGCTCAGTGGTCTGGCGAATTACCGCGAGTCGGTGCGCCAGGAGGCGATGCTGGTGCTGGGGCAGACCGTCTTCGGCTCATCCTGGATGGAATGCCGGGAGAAAAAAGAGCTGTTCGCCCTGTCCTTCCGCAAGATGCTGTTCTTATTCAATGAAAATAAGGGAAATGAGCTGACGGCATTTTATCGTGCGGCGTCCCTTTCCAATATTTACCGGTTCATCACGCAGTACCATATGACCGAGGGCAATTTAGAGATCAAGGAGCGGAACCAGGTGGCATTCTTCCCAGGCACATTTGACCCGTTTACGCTGTCACACAAGGAGATTGTCCGCGAGATCCGCGACCGCGGCTATGAGGTGTTTCTGGCGGTCGATGAATTTTCCTGGTCGAAAAAGGCGCAGCCGCATTTGATCCGCCGTCAGATCGTGAGTATGTCGGTGGCGGATGAGTTCCATGTGAACCTGTTCCCGGATGAGATTCCGGTCAATATTGCCAATCCGGCGGATCTGAAACGCTTGAGAGAGGTGTTTTCCGGAAAAGAGCTGTATATCGTGGTCGGCAGCGATGTCATTGCCAATGCCTCTTCTTATAAGAAGAAACCGGTTAAAAATTCGATTCATTCGATGAACCATATCGCGTTCCGACGCGTGGGTGATGTCAAGGCGGACAATAAATACAACCGTCAGATGATGGATCAGATCAGCGGCAAGGTTGTGGAGCTGGAGCTTCCGGAGCATCTGGAGGACATCAGTTCGACGAGAATCCGTGAAAATGTCGATCTGAACCGAGATATTTCGAATCTGATCGACCCGTCTGTGCAGGAATACATCTATTACAATGGTCTGTATCTGCGCGAGCCGGAATATAAACCATATATCCGCGCGCGTGCGATCTCCTATGAGGAGGTGGAGACGCCGGATGAAATGCTTCTGGCGGAAATTTCGAATTTTGTTCTGCAGGACGAAGAAGATCGCGAGAACCTGTTGAATTCGATGAAGGAGTCGGGCGACCGGCTGCTGCTTCTTAGGAATACCGTGCAGGAAAACCGGCTTGTCGGCGTGGCGCGGCTTCGTTATCTGGCGCCGGATGAGCTGTTTGCCGTTCTGGGACAGGTCAGTCTGGCAGATCAGGTGCGCCGCCATACCTACGGTGAGATTCTTCTGATTTCGGGTATCTATGTCGAGCGCGACCCGATGATCAACGACGCGGAACAGCTGCTTTTAACCGAGGCGATCGCACGGTCCTTTGAATATAAATGCGGCTATGCACTTTTCTTCCCGGCAGACGGCTACTGCCCGGAGCGCGTGCTGTCGGCGGTGGTCCGCCAGGGCTTTGTGAAGGCGCCGGAATCCCCGGAAGACGCGCCACTCTATCTGGTCGATATGCATGCGCCGCTTGTATTAGTGCAGAATCTGGAAACGACGTTAAAAGAACCATTTTCCAGCAATCCGCGCGTTCTGGATGCGATCTACAAGGCGCATCGGGAATTGCAGATGGCGATGACGCGCTTCTATCCGGGACAGCTGGTTCTTTCGATGTCTGCGAGCGTGATTTACCACCGTCTGGTGGAACGGATCACGGCGTTAAATGGTGTGCCGCGTGACCCGGTGACGCCGAGACGTCTCGGCGGGGCGATGTGCGTGCCGTTCGGCAAGATCCTGCGTGGAAAAGTTATTCCGAATACGGTGACGAAGACGCTGCATACAGATAAAGTGTACGATCCGGAGCTGAAAGAGAAGTCGATCGAAGCGTTCCCGTACTATTCGCCGCTGCGAAGCCAGATCAAGGCTATCAAGTCCTTTGACCGCCCGGTGATTCTGGTTGATGATCTGCTGCATCACGGCGGACGTTTCGAGGCATTGGAACCGATGCTGCGCGAAGAGGGCGTGGAAATCAAAAAATTGGTGTTAGGTATGATTTCAGGCTACGGGCGTGACACGATGGCGACGAAGGGAGTGCCAGTAGACAGTATTTATTACATTCCGAATCTGCGGAACTGGTTTGTTGAGTCCACACTGTACCCGTTCATCGGAGGCGATACGGTGCGCCGCGATACCGTGAAGGTGGCGGGACTGACGCCGTCGATCAATATGATCCTGCCGTATGCCGCACCGCCGGTACAGGGAAGTACGCCGGAAGCCGCGTTTGAGTTCTCCGCGTGCTGCATCCGCAACGCGCGCAACATCCTTCTGGTGCTCGAATCCGAGTACCGGGCGCTGTTTGCGAGAAACCTGACGTTAAGCCGCTTGTCTGAAGCGGTCATCCTGCCGCTCTGCCCGGATAAAGGCGAGTGTGTCAGCTACGATCCGAATCTGGCAGCGTCGGTGTATCTGGAAAATGATTTGGAGATGCTGTATCGGACGCGGAAGTGAGAAATTATGTCAAATAACGCAAAATAATATCATGATACCAGGGTCAAAAGGTCAGAAGTTCGACGCAAGCTTGCTTGCAGGAGAAT
>OIWO01000586.1_pt1 | contig 39534 bp, 30 predicted proteins | sample 1587641 | NCBI WGS metagenome assembly OIWO01 (sample SAMEA3888924, study PRJEB22519) | human gut metagenome | biome: human gut; feature: human-associated habitat; material: faeces | place: Denmark | collected 2010
AACTTTATATGCCATCTTACTTTTTAGGGACATTTACTGAATATCCCTAATTATACAGTTCTTTCCAAGCCTGATCCTCTTTCAAATTTACTCCCCGTATGAATAGCCTCGTCTCCATAACCCTATTTTGACAACAAAGCTAAAAATTTATTCCGGGATTAGAAAATTGAATTGCTAATAGAAGGATCGAACTTACCATCTTTTGTATCCGTATACTTCACTTGTTTGAAGTAACAATTTAATTTAACGTGAGTTCTATGAATTCAGAATAACGCAATCGCGGTGATACTGCCGTTTATTGTCTGATTTTAGCGTATATTTCCCATCATAGCGTTAGAAAACTTGCAGAAGTCATCTGCCATGCAAAATAATTCTGTAACTTTATCCTCGGTGAATATAGCAATTTTCGCTAATCATCAAATTTGCAGACAACTATAATTCATCGAACTCACGTTAATTTACTACCGGAAGACATGGATTCAGCTCTGTTTCGGTTTTCGCAAAGTCGTCGGCAACGATTACCTGCATGGGGCACTATCCGCCTTCGGACGGATTGCTCTGGAACAAGGTTATCACCCCTACAAGCTGCTTTATGAAATAACGATCTAATTTTCCAGATTGTATTCTTTCAGCTTCCGGTATAGGGTTCGTTCGGATATGCCCAAGTCTTTGGCGGCCAGTTTCCTCTTACCGTGATTTTTTTCAAGTGCTTTGAGGATCAGTTCTCTTTCTTTTTCTTCGATGGAAAAGGACTCTTCGATGACTGCTTCGGTATCCTGGATACGATCTTCCCGGTGATTGATCATTGTCGGACTGGGAGCCGGGGAAAACTGTCCCGGTTCCTGGTTATAGAGATTCCGCAATACCAGAGAAGTGGTCGGCTCGGTTACCACCGTCTCTTGCTGAGGTTCGTTTTGCATCAGATCATAAACCAGACGTTTCAGGTCGTTCATATCCTTTTTCATGTCGAAAAGGATTTTGTACAAGATCTCTCTTTCTGAAGCAAAGCTGGCATCTCCTTTATCGTGGCCGCCTGTCAGTGTCGGCAACATCGGATCGTTTTCCGGTATATATTTGCGCAACGTGGCTCCATCTGCTATGCGTTCCTGTTCGATGACAGAGATTTGTTCCGTTACATTCTTCAGTTGGCGGATATTTCCCGGCCAACGGAAGTCTTGTAGGACTTTAACGGCATCTTCCGTTAATCGGATTGCGGGCATCCGGTATTTTTCGGCAAAATCGGCGGCAAATTTCCGGAATAACAAGGGAATATCTTCTTTACGCTCACGTAAAGGAGGGATGGTAATGGGAATGGTATTCAGGCGATAATACAAGTCCTCCCGGAATTTTCCGTTTTTCACCGCTTGCGGGATGTCGAGATTGGTGGCTGCGATGACCCGGACGTTAGTCTTCTGGACTTTGGAAGAACCTACCCGGATAAATTCACCGGTTTCCAGTACCCTTAATAAACGGGCTTGCGTAGGTAGGGGCAATTCTCCCACTTCATCCAGAAAAATAGTTCCGCCGTCTGTTACTTCGAAATACCCTTTCCGGTCGGATACGGCCCCTGTAAAAGCCCCTTTCTCATGACCGAAAAGCTCGGAGTCGATCGTTCCTTCAGGAATCGCACCGCAGTTTACCGCTATATACTGGGCATGTTTGCGGGTGCTGTATGCATGGATGATTCGGGGGAAAATTTCTTTCCCGACCCCACTCTCTCCGGTTATTAGTACAGATAGATCTGTCGGGGCTACCTGAGTGGCAATATCGATGGCCCGATTTAAACCCGGATTGTTACCGATGATTTCAAATCGTTGTTTGATCGCTTGTATATCTTCCATAATCAGTTGTCTTTTAAATATTTTCCTCAGGACCTGAAAAACTGCAGGCACTCTGACAAAATTACATCAAAAAGCCTGAATCGGGAAATATTCTTAATGAAATGTTAGAAGAGTAGTGCAGTTATCACAAATATAGGTTAAGATGAAAGGAATTGGACCTAAAATCGGATCCGATTTTATAAATTGCCTCATCATTTACCAAAACTATTAAAATCGTATTATGAAAAAATTAATTCCTTTGATGATGTGTTTGGTGCTTAGCGTAATGGTTTTTGCACAAACGGGAGTAGATTTCCGGCATCTGACATTTGATGAAGCTTTAGCTAAAGCAAAAGCAGAAAAAAAATTGGTTTTCGTCGATTGTTATACCACTTGGTGCGGTCCGTGTAAGATGATGACGACAAAGATTTTCCCGATGAAAGAAGCCGGAGAATTTTTTAATCCTCGTTTTGTCTGTGTGAAATTCGATATGGAACAGGGAGAAGGGAAAGAGTTGAAAAATAAATTAGGTGTGCGGGCTTATCCTTCTTTCTTTATTATCCGTCCGGACGGAACGGTACAACATGCTGTCGTCGGTGGAGATGAACTGGAACCTTTTATCGAAAGAGTAAAGAAAGGGTTGAATGAAAAGACTTCCTTGCTGTATCTGAATCAACAGTACGAAAAAGGAAAAATGAATAAAAAGCAATTATTGGCTTATAAGGTCGCTTTAGATGATGCTTACGATCAGAAAAAAGCAGAGCAGGTAAAAAAAGAATTACTGTCTCAGGTCACCGAGAAAGATAAATTGAAAAAAGAATTCTGGCCCTTGTTTGAAGACGGTACTTGTACGGTTGGAACTCCCGATTTTAATTTGATATTGGCCAATATTCCGACTTTTGAAAAAAATATAGGGAAAGAAAAATTGGATGAATTTTTATTCTCTGCTTATAGCCGGGCTTTGTCTCCACACCTTTATGGAAATAAAGAAAGACAAACCGTATCTTTGGATGAACTGAAACAACAGATCGGTAAATTGGATCTTCAGAAAAAGAACGATTTGTTGTCTTTATGTGATATCGCCGGATTGGTGGCTCAGGGAGATGTGAATCAGTTGGTATCTAAAGTGGAAGAAAACGCTGCTACATTGACCGGAAACGATTTATCGTCTATGCTGATGGCTTTCGGAGCTATGCGGGATAAAGCGACTAAGGCAGATTATAACCGTATGGTTGCTGCCGCTGAAAAAATGATGGCTAACCCGGCTAATAGCGAAATGAAAAATTACCTGGAATATTATGTGGAATCCTGGAAGAATTTAGCTCATGTAGGGGTTAATTTCCAGGACTTGACTTTTGAACAGGCAGTAGAAAAGGCTGCTAAGATGCGTAAACAGATTTTTGTCGACTGTTATACTTCCTGGTGTGGGCCTTGTAAATATATGAGTAACACTGTTTTCCCACAGGAGAAAATGGGAGATTATATGAATCCGAAATTCATTTGTGTTAAATATGATATGGAAAAAGGAGAAGGACCTGAATTAGCTAAAAAATTCGGTGTTCGCGCTTATCCTACTTTTGTCATTTTGAATACGGATGGAACCGTGCGTCATAAATTTGTCGGCGGTGGTGAACCGGACCGGTTTATCGAACGGGTAAAGGATGCTTTCGACGATAATAAAGCAACCGGTGTACTGGATGCAAAATATGCAGAAGGAGCCCGGGATAAGGAATTCCTGGCTAAATATGTGGAAAGTTTGATTTCTATGTATTCTCCGGATGCTTCGAAAGTAGCTGCAGAATTGTATGGACAACTCACCGATGAAGAGAAAGTATCGGCTGATTATTGGTTTATTTTCAATAATCCTGATTTAGCTCCGGCAGGCTCTGAAGCTTATGAATATTTGTTGGCAAACCGGGAGAAGTTTGCACAAAATAATACGGAAGAAGCTGTCGATAAACGACTGTCCAGCGGGTATCAACGTAAATTGATGATGATTTTCTACGGACGGGATAAATCGACAACAGCTGCCGACCTGGATCAGATGAAGAAAGAGATTGTCGGTCTGAAATTGAAAAATGAAAAATCATTGGTAGGGCAGATCAATATCGCTAAAGCACTCTTAGCCAATAATCCGAATCAGCTGCTTACAGTCTGTGAAAAAGAAGTGAACAACCTTTCTCCGGAAGAATTCCCATTCTCGATAATTGCCGGAGCAAAAGAAAAAGCTACTCCTCTGCAGATCAACCGTTGGAAAAAGATCGGTCAGAAACTGGTAGCCAAATGTGAGGATAAAGACATGGCAAAGCAAATGGAACAATATATCGAATCTATGTTTGCTAAAAAGTAGGTAAATAGTTCTGTCCGAAATAGAAGCGAAGCTGTGTGAATCGAGCATTCACACAGCTTTTCTTTTGAATTTTTAGAATTAACTATGAACTCCTTGCTTTCTAATCCTCTAAAAAGCATTATTTTTGTTTTTCATTGGCAGCTTAGGATGAAAACAAAAAGAGGAAATATTCATAGAACAAATAAAGCATAAAAAAGTCGAGGAAAAATATGCTGCTTACAGACAGTTGCATCCTGAGAATCCGGAACTGGACGATTATGATGTCATGGAAGAAGAGATCTATCGATGGCTTTTCAAGACGATAGACGAGTTACCACCCCGTTGTAAAAAAATATTTTTACTGCATTTGGATGGAAAGAAACAAAGGGACGGGGGTAATGTTTCATTTTGGGGATTCAAAATAAAAAAAATCAATTTTACTTCACCCATTTTTACTCCTTGCCTGTTTTTATTGTGAATAGTTTATTACCAAATAAACGTTCGTTTAATTTAGTTGAAAGTTTATAAAGTTCATAATGTTTATAAAGTTATTGGACCCCGCAGGCTCCTGGTTAATCGACAATGAAGCAGTATACCCGAAGAATAGGATATATTGTATTGATTGTCAGTAATTTTATTCTCGTTTTCTTTTCTCATTTTTCTTTATTTAATGGAAGTGAAGCTTCCAATAATTGTCCATTATCCATTATCATCTGTCCGTTATTCTTTCTGCGGAAACCCGCAAAAAGAATCGAACCTTTATGTTGTTGTTAGATCCTCAAGAGCTGGAATATCTATTGGAACACCTTGGACATCCTGAAACTTTGAAAGAGAAAAAATTTCAGGAATGGCTGTTGGACAACGATCACCGACAGCTGTTTGAGAGAGTGAGAGACTATCGGGAAGCTTACCTCAGAGTGGATAAAGGGGAGATGATCGACTTGGCAAAAGAGTGGGAACAGTTTGAAGTAAATGTCCAAAAGAAAAGCGGATGGGGAATGAGGAGAATAGGTGTCGTTGCTGCCAGTGTCCTTATATTCCTCCTGATCGGTATGCTTTGGCAGCCGACAGAAATAGAAACGGTGAAGGTGGTCCGGGAGGCGGAATTAATCGGTAAAAAAAGTGCGGAATTGATTTTAGCTAATGGACAGCGTATCGATTTGGAAAAACAAATTGTCGAGCTACGGGAAGAAAATGGCATACACATCAGCAACTCTACTCAAAGTTATTTGGCTTATCGGCAGGATACACTTACTTATACCGTCGATTCCTACGAAGAGTTGGTTTACAATACGGTGAAAATCCCTGCCGGTGCCGACTATAAAATATATTTAGCCGATGGTTCCGAAGTTTGGTTGAATTGTGGTTCCGAATTGCGTTATCCGGTAAAATTTGTGGGGAACGAGCGGCGGGTATATTTGCGCGGAGAAGCATTTTTCGAAGTGAAAAAAGCGACGGAATGGCCCTTTATCGTAGAAACGGAACACATGCACATACAAGTGACCGGAACCCGTTTTAATGTGAAATCCTATCCCGAGGAAGAAATTGTGCATACAACTTTGCTGGAAGGAGCGGTGACGGTTACCGGACCGGAAAACAAGATACGTGCTTTCCGGCTTTTACCTTCCCAGCAGTTTTCTTTAGATAAACTCACCGGGCAAATCGAGGTGAAAGAAGTAGATACCCGTTTATATACCGATTGGACGGAAGGAATGTTTGTTTTTAGAAAACAACGCCTGGAAGAAGTAATGAATACGCTTGCCCGTTGGTACGATATCGAAGTGTTTTATAGCGGCGCAGATGTGAGGAATTTACGTCTGTCCGCTAATCTGGGGCGTTACGATCATATCGATACCATACTCGAACTAATCCGGGCCATGGACAAAGTGGTTGTGGACAGGAAAGGCAATGTAATCACATTCAGTTGGAAATAAAAAATAAGGACCGGAATCGGCGTCAAAAATTTCCGACCCTTATTTAGTTAATAACATAGTTAAACTTAACCAATTCAAAAGTATGAAGAAAAACCGAAACGGCAGTTTCTCTTATTCGGGAAAATTGTCTAAAGTTCTGCTACGGATGAAGCTTACATTCGTACTTCTTTTATGTGTTATGTCACAGGTGTTCGCTTTAGCGAATGCACAAACAATCAGTTTGAAAAAACAAAATGCTTCTTTGGAAGAAATTCTTTGGGAATTGAAAGAAAAGACACAGCTGGTGTTCATGTACAGTGATGAGGATATCGCTTCGGTGAAAGGAATTGATATCGACATGAAAAATATGCAGGTAGATGCGATATTGAACAAATGCCTGGAAGGTACCGATTTGAAATACGTCCGGGAGAATAATGCGATCGTGATTCGTCGTAGCCGCCAGTCGGAAAATGTCCCGCAGGTACGGATGAGGAAGATTTCCGGTAAAGTGACCGATACGAATGGAGATCCTCTGCCGGGTGTGACTATTTTGGTCGACGGTACCACCATCGGTGTGGCTACCGATAATGAAGGAAAAATATTCCCTGGAATGCCCCGAGGCGCCTGATCTGGCACTAAATTTTACATTTATGGGAATGAAATCACAGAAAGTGACTGTGGGGCCTAAAAATGTAATCAATGTAACCCTGGAAGAAGAGATGAACCGTTTGGAAGAAGCGGTTGCGGTGGGGTATGGAACAACAAAGGTAAAGGATATGACGGGTGCGGTTACCCGTTTGGGAAGTAAGGATATGGAAACGGCTCCGATGGGGGCGACGATACAGTCTATGCTTCAGGGAAAAGCACCGGGAGTAAATGTGATGATCAGTTCTGCTTCGCCGACTTCTCCTGTGTCTGTGATTATTCGTGGATCTTCTTCTCTGTCGGGTGATTCACAGCCATTGTGGGTGATAGACGGGGTTCCCGAGTATAATGCCAGCACTTCCGGAGATGTATCCAATACGTTGTATAATTTGAATTTGACCGATGTAGAAAGTGTCGATATCTTGAAAGATGCTTCTGCTACGGCTATTTATGGTTCGCGGGCTGCCAACGGTGTTGTACTGGTGACCACCAAGCGGGGAAAAGCCGGCATGAAACCCCAATTGGAGTTTTCTGCCCGTTATGGAATACAGACTTTGAATGCCAATGATTTTCGGGTATTGACCGCAGATGAGTATATCCGGGTGTCGAAAGCTGCTTGTGCGATGAGTTTGTTTACAAGAGGTTCACTGGACTATTTCACCAAAAAATATGTGGACGAAGCTTATTTTAATTCCCATATCAATAACAGCCAGTTCGATTTGAATACGTTGACTGATGATTTTTATCTGAAGGATGCATATGGAAACGGGGATACCGATTGGTGGGATTTGATGACCCGGAATGCCGCTACTCAGGATTACAGTATCGGAATACGCGGAGGTTCCAAAGAATCTTCCTATAGTGCTTCTATCTATTACAAAGATCAGAAAGGTATTGTCAAAGGAGGTAATTCCAAAATGTTGGGAGGAAGTTTTAATTTTGATGCTGCCGTTCGTGACATTGTCCGGTTTAAGCTGGATTTGAGGGCGACGGCTCGTACCGCCAACGATAAAGACAATATGATCGGTGAAATTCTCGATATGCGTCCGGACGTACCGGCATACAAGGAGGATGGGACGATAAACGAGATTTCCTATTATGTGAAAAATCCATTGTTGTCACTGATGGATACGGATGAAGCGAAAGGACGGAATTTTTCGGGTACGCTGGGACTGGAATGGGATATCGTCAAAGGATTGACTTTCCGTACTTCCGCTACGGCTCAATATAATGTGAATAAATACAGCACTTATTCCATTGCCTGGTATGACGAAGCGGAAAGCTCGGCCAGTGTCAGTAAAAATGAAAGCTATACTTACATGTGAGACAATACTTTGAGTTATGTGAATACCTGGAAAAAGCATAGTTTGGTGGGTTTGGCCGGCTTTTCTATCGAGAAGTATGAATCAGATGGGTTGGGAGCTTCCGGTAGCGGTTTCCCCGATGACCAGGTTTTGACTAATTTAAACAGTGCCGCTAAAAAGAACAGTATTTCCAGCAGTTATAGTTCCAATACGTTGGCATCTTTCCTGTCACGTTTGGAATATAAATTCAACAACCGTTATTTGCTGACCCTGAATTTCCGGGCAGACGGTTCTTCTCAGTTCGGCCCGGATAAACGTTGGGGATATTTCCCTTCCGGTGCGGTTGCCTGGATCATTACCGAAGAAAATTTCATGAAAGATTATGCGAACATTGTTTCTTATCTGAAATTAAGAGGATCGATTGGTAAAACCGGTTCTCAGAATTTAGGGGCTTATGATTGGCGTACTTTGATGGGGTCTGCCACCTATAACGGAGTTGCCGGTATCGTACCCTCTTCTTTAGGAAATGATATTCTGCAATGGGAAGAACAGGTACAGAAGGAAATCGGTTTGGATTATGGTTTTTGGGACGATCGCATACGGGGAACTTTGGGTTTCTATCAAAAGAAAGTGGATAATTTGTTATATAGCGATCCTGTACCTATTTCCTCTTCTTTCTCCAGTGTGTATCAAAATATCGGTTCATTGAAAAACCGGGGTGTCGAGTTTGATGTTCGGGTGGATATTGTTAAAAATTCACAAAAAGACCTGACATGGAACGTCGATTTTAATATTGCCCGTAACCGGACGACGCTTGAAAAACTGAATAGTACCGACGGATACTTTGGGGGGGAGCTTATGCGTATTTTAAAATTGAAGAAGGAGGCGAGACTGGAAAATTTTATGGCTATAAAGATGCCGGCCGGTTATTTATGACTAATGAAGAACTGGTTGGTTTGAAGACCGTCGATCCGAAAACTGGAACCTTGAAATATTATCGGGATGATTATAATTATGAACGTCAGGGTGATGTGTATATTATGGATCTGGATGGGGACGGACAAATCACTGCCGATGGCGATCGTACTGTGATCGGAAATGCGAATCCGGATTTCTTCGGAGGATTCGGTAGTACGCTGTATTGGAAAGGATTGATGTTGAATGCTGTATTTTCTTATTCTGTCGGAGGGGATCGTTTTTGGGACGAAGAAAAAAATAGTTCAGGAGATATGAATGTATATAATACTTCTAACCGGATATTGGATTCCTGGACGGTGAATCCGGGTGTGAATGCTTCTTATCCCCGGGCGATGTATTATGGCTGGGGATCCAACAGTATCATTACTGACCGGTATATTCACGATGCTTCTTATCTGCGGATGACCGCTTTGAATTTATCATATCGTCTGCTCAAGCATCTGTATAAGAACAGCATTTTGAATGCAGTCGAATTTACTTTCCAGGCTACGAATCTGTTTACTTGGACGAAATATCCCGGAATGGATCCGCAAGGTAATTTCAGTACAAGCTACAGTGCTTTTTATAACATGGGTATTGACTATAGCACTTATCCTTCTGCACGTACTTATAACTTTGGAATAAAATTAACTTTAAAATAAGCCGAATATGAGAACTTGTTCTATATATCTACTATTACTTTTGGCCGGAATATTTGCTTCTTGCGATGATTTTCTGGATCAGAGTCCGAAATATAATTTGACTTTGGAGAACGCAGTTACGGACTATAACGGGGCGAAAAATATTGTCAACGGGATGTATTCTGTGATTGCAAAGTCGTCCTCCTTCGGAGGAGAACTTGCCGGGAAATGGGCTTCACAGGCCGGTATTTGGGATTACAACAGTGCGAACTACAATATGACCTATAAAGAAGGCGGTACTGACTTCGCGTCGATCTGGCAGTCTTGGTACGGGCTGGTAAATTCTGCCAATGCGGCAGTGATCGCGTTGACTAATCTGGATGTGAAACTGTACCCTTCGCCCGAAACGAAGGAGGCTTTGCTTGCCGAGGCTAAATGTATGCGGGCCTGGGCTTATGCTAATTTATTCTGGATGTTCGGGCATTGGTGGGAAGCCGACGATTGTGCTTACGGTATTTTATACCGCGATCAGATGGCCAACCTGAGTAATTTGCAGGTACCTCGAATCACTGTTGGAGAATCCTATCGGAAAATCTTCGAGGATCTGGAACCGGGTCTGAAGCATTTACCCGATTTTACGACACCCCGCTATTTATCGAAACAATTGGCACAGGTATTGAAAGCGAAGTTGTTATTGAACCGGGGAGTGATGCGCGGTGATGTGCAGGACTTGAAAGATGCGCTGGATTTGGTGCTTACAGTGAAGAGAGACGCTCCGGCCAGTTGGAAAATGGAAGCCGATCTGGCTAAAATGTACGAGAAAGGTTGGGAATCCGAAGAAGTATTGTGGACCCGTTATATGGGGGATATTACCAATTGTGCCTGGAGTGAATTTACTTATTCCTATGCCTGTGGATATAACAATACCTATTACGATATCTTCGACGGTTGGATCAAGGAAGATCCCCGCTATACGGTGGTTATGGACTCGGTTCGGGCTCCGGAAACCTGGGATACAAAAAATGTTTGGGCATTAAAGAAACTGTATCATGGAGGACGGAACGATACTCCCGATGCTCCTTATACGGCTTATTATTTCCGTTATGCCGAACTCTATCTGATGGAAGCCGAATTGAAAGCCCGGCTGGACGATTATTCCGTATTCCGTAGCCGATGCTTTGGCTCCGCTGAATGAAATGCGTTCCAAGCGAACCAATCCGGTATTGCCTGCTTTGTCGGCTTCTTCTAAAAAAGAATTGTTACGGACGATTTTCCGGGAGATCTGTGTAGAACAATTCCTTGAAAACGGGAGTGAATACTTTGCATCTTTACGTTTTATCAATGATACCGATGCTAGTCCGGCTCAGAATAAACCCTGGATTTATACGTTGAAACAAGATGTTGATTTTTCGGCAGATAAATATTGCTGGCCGATTCCTGAAGACGAACGGTTGAAGAACAAATTGGCGGATCAGAACCCGGGATTAGGGAAATAAAAGTTGAGTTATTTCTGTGTTAAAATTTAAAATGATGAGAAAATTTTTAGCTATAATCATGATGTGGGCAGGTTTGATCGCCTGTTCCGACGATAAAGATGTTTTGGTGAGTATCCCGAATGATGTGACGATGAATGAATTGGAACTGGGGCGTTTTACGCATCGGATTCCGGAGAGCGGTTTTACTTCGAAAGCTGCTCATACAAATGGGGTGAAATTTAATACCGTCAAGAATTCGGATGGCACGTATAGCGGTTTTGCCTATTCGAACCGTAACAACCGTTCTTTTACCTGGACGGCCACTCAGGAAGCTTTGGATTCCAATATCTATAGTGTATATACCCGCTATCCGAATGCCAATGAAGTTTATGCCGTCGCTTGTGTAAAAAACGACGATGCTTATTTTACCTTGGAAAAACCTGCGGTTGTAGAGCATATACTGGTAGCTAACACTACTTATGCCTATCTGGCAATGGTGTATGGGGATCAATACGGTACGCCGGAAGCTCCCGTAGCCAATCCGAATATCCCCGGGAGTGCCGACAAAAAAGGAGTATGGTATTCCAATGTCCCCGGAGGAGTAAAGAAATTGGTCGATGAGGACAAGGATTATTTTAAATTGATTATCAAAGGATTTAAAGATAACACACCAACCGGAACGGTAAACTTTTATTTGTGTACACGTAAAGGTGATCCTGAAAATCCGGATTGGAGCAGGGTGGTTAACGATTGGTATCCCGTAGATTTGTCTGCTTTGGGTGTTGTCGATAAAATAGTTTTCGATCTCGAATCTACCGATATAGAAGCAGGTACCGGCCGTATGCGGACTCCGGCCTATTTCTGTCTGGATGGAATCCGGATTCAGGAATAACCTTTTTTCAGTTATCTATTCTGTCTGGAAAAATGATCTCTAGGCAGAATAGATGATTGGACTTCTCCGTATTCGAATGACTTATTGGATATATTTATGGATATTCCGGAAAAATTCAGCGTAGTAAAAAGTTTTATAAATTTCAAAGACAAGATAATATACATCTTTGGATTCAAAGTAAAAATAAAGCGATTATAAATAATGGCAGTTATATGCTGAAATAGTGGATGGTATATGGGAACTTTGTACTTAGATTGTTATTTAATAATTTTTTGTAATACTAATTTTTTTCAATTTTTCTTCACCCATTTTTAGGCTTTTCCTGTATTTGTCCATTATCATCTGTCCGTTATTCTTTTTGTGAAAATCCGCAAAAAGAATCGGGCGAATTATATATACTTCGATCTACCCTTCCAATTGGATCAATATGGAAGAAAAACAACTGAAAGAGTAGATTGCCTGGTATATTCTTTTGCGATTGTGGATCTGATGAGCAAGGAGGTGACCGTCCACCGGAATGTGATGGGAAAATGTGTCGTGGCTAAAGGATACGATTCTGTGATTTTTTATATCGGGGAACCTTCTAGAATAAATACTTTGTTAATATCCTTAAAAAAATTATATTTGCACGTAAATCAATATTCCGGCAAAGATAATATGTTAGGATATGTAAGTGAACGTGAGTTTAAGCTACAGTTTGAAGATTCGTTTAAGCGGTTTTTCAAGCCATTGTGTTTTCATGCGATGAGCTTTGTGAAGGATGCGGATATTGCCAAAGATATTGTACATGATGTTTTTCTGACAACATGGACGCAACGTGAAAAAATAGATTTTACTCAACCGATGTTGCCTTACTATTTGAGTCTTACCCGCAACCGTTCACTGAACTACCTGGATCATTTGAAAGTAAGGGCCCGGCACGAAGAGAATGAATCGTATAAAAATCTGCTCTATGCCGAGACTGATTATTCCGAACATGAAGAATTGATCCGGCAAATTATGAACCGGATCAATCAGCTCCCGGATCGTTGTGGAGAAGTGATGCGGCTGTGTTTTATCGAATGTAAAAAATATAAAGAAATTGCTGAAATACTGGGAGTTTCCGTGAATACTGTCAAGACTCATATTTCGTTGGGACTCAAAATTCTTAGAAAAGAGTTTCCTGCTTCTCTATTATTTGCATTCTTTTCGCTCAGGCGCCTGAGATAAAAGAAACAAAGGGACGGGGGTAATGTTTCATTTTCCTTTTCTACGTTCTCGTCGGTGAGCATCCTTTTTATCCATTATTACTATTGTCACTAAGTAATGGGGGCTGGACTGATTTTAGTTTAGAGGAGAGTTGTTTTTTATTTTTTTCTTTATATTTGTCACACAATCGGAGGAGAAGTATGCGTGATAATGAACGATTTATAGTAGACCTGAACAAAAAAAGAGAAACTGCCTGGCAGCAATTGTACGAGGAGTTTTATCCGGCATTGTGTACTTATGTGGCCAAACTGACCCATGAAAATGTCGGAGTGGAGGATATTGTTCAGGAGTGTATGATCGGGTTATGGGATTCTTCCTTGCAATTTCCGAATGTCAGATCTTTGGCAGGTTGGCTCTACAAAGCAGTATACAACAGGGCTTTGAATATGATTCGTGATCGGGACAATGCCCGTCGGCTATTGGGAAATTATACTTCCGAGATTTCCTATACCGAAGAAATGGCTATCGATTTGGCCATTGAAGAAAGTGTGATCGCAAAATTCCGTTCGGTCCTTTCCGAATTGTCCGATCAACAGAGACAAGTTATGAATTTAAGCCTCGAGGGCTTGAAAGTCCGGGAGATCGCACAGCTATTGGAAGTTTCCGAAAATACAGTGAAAATGCAGAAAAAGCGGGCTTATGCCTATCTCCGTGAACGCATGGGAATGGTATGGGGGATTTTGTTGTACTCTTTCTTTTCAGATTTTTTTAAATATTAGTTATTTTCTGTTACCCGTTTTTTGATTTCATGTGTTTGTATAATAAAAAGGGTATGAATACATGGAATGATATATATGATTTTTCTGAAAAGGTTCTAAGCTATATTTTACGGAAGAAAGAAGAAGAGTACATTCAGCCGGATCAGGATAGTCCGGTTGAAAAGATGGCAGATAAGTTAGGAAACTCAGAAACTTTGGCAGAACGATTACAGCAACAATATCGTTATGATCCTATTCGGGCTTACCGGAAATTAAAGAACTATAGACGGAGAAGGCGTATTCGCCGTTATAGTGTGGCGGCTGGAATTTTATTGGTTTTAGGACTAGGATGGGGATGGTTTCACCAGAATAGTCCTGGCGATCCCCTTTTACTGACTCAAACTATTCAACCCGGTGGTAAAAAAGCAGTATTAACCCTGGCTGACGGTTCCGTTTGGCATATCGGAGATTCGGCAATGCTTATACCTACTGCACAAAATCATATCCGTATCGATTCCAGTGGTATGCTTTTACAGGCAGGGAAAGAGGGGAAAACGGAAAATACCGAAACCTACCATCTGTTGTCTATTCCCCGGGGAGGAGAATTTACAATGACACTGGCAGACGGAACGCGAGTGTGGCTGAATTCCGAATCAGAACTTCATTTTCCGTTGCAATTCGGTGGTGAGCAACGGATAGTTCAATTGACAGGGGAAGCTTATTTCGAGGTTGCAAAAGATGCTGCACATCCTTTTGTTGTAGAAGTGTGTGATTCTAAAATCCAGGTATTGGGGACCGGTTTTAATGTACGTTCTTATTCGGAAGAAGGGCAAATAGTGACGACATTGGTCGAGGGAGCGGTGTGTTTCGAATCTATAGAGGATAGGGTTATTTTGAAGCCCGGCGAACAGAGTATTTTGGATAAAGAGGGGCAACTTCAGAAACGTGTAGTTGAGGTTTATCCTTTTGTAGCCTGGAAAGAGGGGCGTTTTATTTTCCGTAAGCAGCGGTTGGAAGATATCATGGTCATGGTGAGCCGGTGGTATAATGTCGAGGTTTATTTCGAAGACGACGAATCTAAAGAGATTACCTTTTCAGGGGGTATGATGCGTTATGAAGGTTTCGAGGCATTGATGAAAATGATCGAAACGGTCGGGAGCATAAATTGCACCATAAAAGACAATACAGTTTTTATAGCTAAAAGAAAATAAAGAAAGACGGAATATTGGCACTATTCCGCCTTTCAACCGGCTAAGCCGGAAATGTTTCATTATAATTTACAAACTTATGAAAAAAAATGGAATCCGATGTCTTCTTTTTCAAAGAAGATGGTTAAAAACGTATTTAATGATGAAGTTTTTAATCTTGTTTTTGTGTATTTCTTCTTTTCAGTTGTCTGCGAATGTGTATAGTCAGATCGCAAAGGTTTCTTTGGAGGTAAAGAATGCTTCATTGGAGCAGGTGATTCAGTTATTAGAGAAAGAATCGGGCTATATTTTTCTGTATGAGGATGCCCAAATCGAACAGGTACAGGATTTGGAACTGAACTTTAAAGATGAGGACCTGAAAGTGGTGTTGGACGAATGTTTGCAGAATTCCGGTCTGACTTATAAACTAATGAATCATACCATTGTGATTTCGCGTAAAAATATCAATGATCAGGTACGCATGACTCCCACAAAACTTTTGCTTCAAGGGATTGTGAAAGACGCAGATGGCCATGTATTGCCAGGTGTTGCCGTGGTATTGAAAGAAACGACGCTGGGTGTCGCTACGGATGTAGAAGGTCGGTTTACCATTGAATTACCTAAGGCCGACAGTATCGTTTTGGTATTTTCGTTTGTCGGTATGCAAACCAAAGAAGTAAAGTGGAGGGGAGAAAAAGAGCTGAATGTGGTATTGGAAGAGGCGATAGCTGAAATGGACGAGGTGGTGATTACCGGTTATTTCCAGCGGAAGAAAGATAGTTATACAGGAGCTGCCACTACGTTTTCGGGAGAGAAGTTGCGGGAGATTTCTACCGGAAATATTTTGTCGGCCTTATCGACGATAGACCCCTCTTTTAAATTGATGGAGGATATCACAGCAGGTAGTGATCCGAACCATATACCTGAATTTCAAATCCATGGCAGTGGCAATCTGAAGTCGGATTATGAGAATTCGCCTAATATGCCGACTTTTATTTTGGACGGTTTCGAGGTGTCGGCGGAAAAAATTTTCGACTTAGACCCTAATCGGGTATCGAGCATTACCGTGTTGAAGGATGCGGCGGCAACTGCTATATATGGTTCGCGGGCGGCGAACGGGGTTGTCGTTGTAGAGACTAAAGCTCCGGAGATGGGAGAATTGCGTGTTTCTTATCATTTTTCCGGTGATTTTAATTTTGCTGACCTGAGCGATTACAATCTGATGAATGCATCGGAAAAATTGGAGTATGAGCAATTGGCCGGACTTTATTCGCATCCGAATATCGGAATGAAGGAAGAATTGCAGGAGGCATACAATGAACGTTTGAAGTTGGTTCAGCAAGGGGTGAATACCGATTGGATGAAGAAACCGATTCATGCGCTTGGTTTCAGTCATAAGCATTCTTTGTTGTTGGAGGGGGGGGATGCCCGGTTGCGGTATGGATTAGACCTGAATTATCAGAATAAAACAGGTATAATGAAAGGTTCCGGGCGTCAAAATATCGGTATCGGCATTAAGTTGCAATATCGTTATAAGAATTTGCGGTTTATGAATAATTTAACGTATGATCATGTGAAACAGAAGGATTCTCCTTATGGCACATTTTCGGATTATACCTATATGAATCCGTATCTTTATCCGTATGATGAAAACGGTCATATCAAGCAGGTATTGAAAATCGGTGACGGGGAGGAATATGCATTGAATCCTTTGTATAATGCTTCATTGGGTACGAAGTTCGAGACTACCTATCAGAATTTTATTGACAATTTTTCCGTAGAATGGGATGTTTTAGAGGGATTAAAATTGAAGGCAGCCGTGTCATTGAATAAGAAGATGACGGTTGAAGACCGTTTTTTACCTGCCGGGCATAATTCTTTTTATGAAAAGGATTTGAAGGGCAGTTATGAGAAAAAAGTTACGGATGATTTCTCGTATGATGCGAATGTTATGGCTGCTTATACGAAAGAGGTGAACCGTCATTTATTCAATGCTACTTTTGTCTGGAATATCAAAGAAACGAAAAACGACTTGTTTACTACCACGGCTTATAATTTCCCGAATGACAAGATGGACCATATCGGTATGGGGGTAGAGTATCAGGACGGCGATAAACCGAGTGGTGATTATGAGGTCAGTCGTCTGATGGGTGTGGTAGGAAATTTTAATTATGGGTATGATAACCGCTATTTAGTAGACTTTTCGGTTCGTAGCGATGGATCTTCTGTATACGGTTCATCTAAGCGGTGGGGGACGTTCGGTTCTGTAGGTGTTGCCTGGAACCTGCACCATGAGAAATGGTTGGCTGAAAATCCGTATGTAAATGAATTGAAAATCCGCGGTTCGTGGGGGACAACCGGTGGTCAGAATTTCTACCCTTTCCAGGCGATGATGATGTATTCGTATAAGGAATCGGCTATTGACGGATTGACCTATGATGATTATATCGGGGCGTTATTGAAGGCTTTCGGTAATCCGGACCTGAAATGGCAGCAGACAGAAAAGTTGAATGTTGGGGTTGATTTTACTTTATTGAACAGTCGGTTGAGCGGTTATTTCAATATTTATAAGGATGTATCGAAATCGGTATTGATTGATGTGTTGCTGGCTCCGTCTGTCGGTTTTGCTTCTTATAAAGACAACCTGGGCGAGATAGAAAATAAGGGATTGGAATTAAATCTCCGGGGTGTTTTGCTAAAGGATGCTGACAGACGTATGCAGTGGGATGTGTTCTTTAATATTGTGAAGAATAAAAACCGGTTGATGAAACTGAATGATGCACTGGCAGCTTATAACAAATCCCAGGATGATGAAATGAATGGGGAGATAGAGGAGGGGAAAACCAGAGCTCCCATGGTGCGTTATCAGGAAGGTAAATCCATCAATATGATTTGGGCGAACGAGTCCATAGGTATCGACCCTAATACGGGAGAAGAAGTATTTATTGCGCTGAATGGCGATAAAGTCAATAAATGGAGTACGGATAATTATAAACCGTTAGGATGCAGCGACCCGAAATTTGAAGGGAATTTCGGAACGATGTTTATGTATAAGGGTTTTCAGCTGAATGCTTATTTCCGTTACAGCTATGGTGCTGATGTGTATAATCAGACGTTAGTGGATAAGGTGGAAAACGTAGACCCGAAGGAGAATGCAGATCGCCGGGTGTTATACGATCGTTGGAAAACGCCGGGCGATGTGGCAAAATTCAAAGCCATCAGCAATACGGAGGCGACCATGCCGACCTCCCGTTTTATCGAGCAGGAGAATTACATTACCTTGTCGTCATTGAATCTTTCTTATCAGTTTGATGCGGGGCGTCTGCGGCATTATGGGATTGAGCGTCTGAAACTGTCGTTAATCGGTAATGATGTATTTCGCGCCTCGACGGTTAAAATGGAACGGGGTACCTCCTATCCGTTTGCCCGGAATTATTCTGTAGCTTTACAAGTAACCTTTTAATTAAGAAGCAAATGAAAAAGTTAATATATTTACCGGTATGTTTGGGGATGCTGTTTTTTTCCGCCGCCTGTGAGAATTGGTTTGACGTGTCTCCGAAATCGGATGTGAAGGCGGAAGATTTGTTCCAACAGGAAAGCGGTTTTCGGGATGTGTTGACAGGTGTCTATTCGTTGATGTCTGCTCCCGAAAGTTACGGACGTCAGCTTTCATTCGGCTATGTGGATGTGCTGGCGCAGTATTATAATATTTCCGGGAATACCCACCGGTATATCAAGACGAAAGATTATCTTTACAGGGAGCCTTATGATAAGGAGGTCTTATCTACGATTTGGAGCCGGCAATACAAGGGCATTGCCAATTTGAATGCTATGCTGATGTTTATCGATGAGCAACGGGGGGTATTTTCGGGTGATGAGGTGTATCGTATCTATAAGGGAGAAATTTTAGCTTTGCGCGGTATGCTTCATTTTGATATGTTGCGGTTGTTTTCCGCCTCTCCGGCAATAGACAAGGAGCGAAAAGCCATCCCTTATCTGGAGTCGTATACTAATCTGCCGCAGCATCAGCTGACGGTGGGAGCTGTTTTGGAGAAGGTCGTGAAAGATTTGAACGCGGCACGTGAATTGATGCGGGAGGTTGACCCCTATGGGCCGAATTATGCGAAACTGGAATCTTTGTATCGGAATCATCCGTTGTTGCGGAACCGGCAAAAGCATTTGAATTATTATGCCGTGACGGCTTTGCTGGCCCGGGTGCAACTGTATGCCGGCAATTTACCGGATGCTTTGGAAGCTGCCCGGGAGATTGTGGGAGAGCCGGGAAGTGAACCCGTCGCACCGTTTTCACTTACTACTGCGGCTGCAACCGATGAGCGTTTATTCGACAGTGAGTTGTTGTTTGCTTTGGAGGAAGGGAAAATGCAGGATAATATCGATGTTTATTTCGGGGAGTCGGTTATAAAAAACGGTATTACTAATAGTTCCACAGCTTTAAGTATCAGTATCAATAACCGGAACAAATTGTTTGCACAGCAAGATCCGGCGGATGATGATTATCGGTTGAAGTTGTGGTTTCAGGAAACCAATTCTGCTACTGCCGTCATGCCGGGGAAGTATGTCAATGTGGGTTGTATCCCTTTGATTCGTTTGTCTGAATTGTATTACATTGCTGCTGAATGTTCGGCCAATCAGGGATTAGCTTATCTGAATACTTTACGTGCCCATCGGGGATTGGCTGCGATGACAGAGGTCACTGACCTGCAAGCGGAGATTGCCAAGGAGTATAGCAAGGAGTTTATGTGTGAAGGGCAGATGTTTTACTACTATAAGCGTTTAGGACTGAAACGTATCGGGGTTTACCGGACGGTAGCGATTGAGCCGGAAGAGGTGTATGTGATACCCTTGCCGGATGATGAATTGGATTTTGGTTTAATAGAATAAAAATGCGGATTATGAAATATTTATATACGATAGTTATGGCAATGCTGGTGTTGGCATCTTGTTCGGAAAACGAACGTATGGTGTATACGGACACGCCTGGCATTTATTTCCCGGATTATGTAGTGGGGGCAGATAGTTTGGTGTATTCTTTTCGAATGAAAGACACGGACCGGGATACGATTCAGATTCATGTCAAGTTGTTGGGAGATTTGTTGGATGAGGCGGGGGGGTATGAAGTCATTGTTTCGGAAAATTCCTCGGCGGTGGCCGGAAAACATTATGAAACGCTGCAGCATCGGTTTACTTATGAAGCTGATAAATCGGTTTCTTCTTTTCCGGTGGTGGTAATGAAACCCGGAGCGGAATTGGATGAGGCAACTGTGATGCTGGAATTGTCGTTGAAAGCGACGGAAAGTTTATCGTTAGGGTATCCTGATCGGGTAAATATGCGTCTGATGATAACCAATCAATTGGTGAAACCTGCTTATTGGGATATGCCATTAGCTCTCTATTTCGGGGAGTATTCAAAAGTGAAGCATCAGCGTTGCATTTTACTTATGGGACATGATTTTCCTTTAACAAAGGAAGAGTTGATAGGATGGGGCGGATTGAATTATTACAGTTATTGGATGCAGCAGGGGCGTGTCGTGTGTGAGTATTATGCAACTCATACGGAATATGATGAAGATGGTAATTTGATTACAGTGTGGAATCCTTTCTAATTTGATGTATTATGATGAAAGTAATAAAATATATAGGAGTGGTATGCATGTTGTCTGTTTTGGCAGGATGTGTGGATGACAAAACGATTGATGAATTCAAGGTGTTGAATCAGGTCACGATAGAGGGGTTACAAGAGCGGTATTCTGTATTGTTATATAATCGTTTACAATGTACGCCGGTCATCCGGACTTCTCAAAATGACGAGAGTAATTTGTCCTACGTTTGGTATGCTTATACTACGACTACCCGTAATGAAGCAGACACATTAGGTCGGGAAAGGGAGTTGGATGTATTGGCAGAACCGTCCATTCTCACCCCTGGGGAAGCCTATACCCTGGCGTTGAAGGTAACAGATAATACAACCGGTGTTTTTTACCGGGAGGAAAGGGAACTTGAGGTGCGTACGCAGTTTACCAAAGGAACTGTTCTTTTGTGTGAAGAGAATGGTCTGGCGGAAGTTAATTTCATCCCAGATGATGAGAGTAATACGGTTCTTGAGGATGTATATGAAAGTGCCAATAAACAACTTTTGGGGAGAAATCCTACCCGGATATTCTCGGTGAATCCGAATGCTTATGCCACTTTTCTGAAACAGGAGTTGATTTTTTGCCGGGATGAAAACGGAGGTGTGGAGCAGGGCGCGGCTGTTGACATAGATGACCTGGGAGATCCTGTTCCAGTTGATGAGCTGCAGCGTCTCGTCATTGTAAACGCTCTCAGCGGCCCGGGTCTTTGTGCTCTCGCTTGGATAGAGGACGAAGTTGTACTGGTACAGCTTTTCCGGAGTCAGGTTATCCAGTTCCTTTAGAATCGGATGTCCTACCCGGCAGAAAAACTGTGTCGGGGACTGGAACAGCGGGCGCGCTTCCAGATGGCGGAAGGTGAGAATTTCCTGGATCTTGTCTGCTTTATGGGCCGGATACATGATAAATCCAATGTCGGCGCGGTTCGTGTAGACATCCTCGATGACTTCATTTCCGGTCATTTCCCGGTAGAAAAAACGGAACGGCGTGTCCGCAAGAGAGTTCACCATGCGGATAAAGGCATCGCTGGCGTGGGAACAGCTGCTGGAGGAGACCCGCAGGCGGTAAGCTTCCGAATGTTCCTTAAAGGTGGTCTTAAAATGTTTCGCGTGCTCGATGAGATCCCGGCTCATGTCGAGAAAGAGCCGTCCGGATTCCGTCGGGATAATTCCGTTTTTTCCGCGGGTAAAGATTGTGAGCCCGTACTCTTTTTCCGTCTCTCTGAGGACCTTGCTGAGATAGGGCTGGGTCACGAAGAGGCGCTTCGCGGCGGCGGAGATGGAACCGCAGTTTGAGATCTCGATGAGGTATTCCATGTTCTGAAGATTCATAGGGGATGGTCTCCTTTCTGAAATAAAAGCCAGTCGCCCTGTGGATGTAATCCGGGAACATGATCAAAAATATATAGTATCACGGATATATCACAGCCCGGATAAATACTGACTTATAACATTTCAGTTATAACGTGATGAAAACGGGAAATTTGTAAAACTCTGTAGAAATAGTATAATTAAGTGTATACCAATCAACCGGATATGTCAAACCAAACAGATATAGAAACTGGCGAGTGATCTGTAACTATTGCATTCCGGGCTATACATAAGGAGGAATCACTATGAGTACGCATCTGCAGTTAGCAAACAGTACGACGATGGCAATTCTCTGTGGAATCACCATCCTGATCGTTCTTCTCCAGCCGGTGATCTTTATGATCGTGGCATTCAAACGCGGAAAAGAACTGAACATGACAGACCAGGAAATGAAGGAAGCCGCACGAAGCAGCGCGATCTTCTCTATTATCCCGTCACTCCCGATCATCGTGAGTTACCTGCTCTTGGTTCCGTCCCTGGGCCGTTATTTCCCGTGGCTCCGCTTAAGCGTTGTAGGTTCCGCAGCATATGAGACCATGGTCGCGAATATGGCGGCAGAGGCGTTGGGCCTGGAATCCATTACCGTCCCGGACATCCCGGCTGATACTTTTGTGTTTATTTTGTTTGTTGTAACAATTGGAATTCTTGGCGGAAATATTTTCAACGTTTTCTTCTTAAAGGCGTACGATAAGAAAGTCGAGTCCATCAAGAACAGCAACGCGAAGCTCGTTCCGATCATCACGACAGCAATGTTCCTTGGTCTCTACGGAACCATGGCAGCTCCGCATTTCACAAACATCGCGAATATCCCGGCGGTAGCAGCGATCCTGGTTGCAGGTATCACATCGATCTTCGTAAACAAGTTTGCGGCGAACCATAAGAAGCTGAAAGAGTTCGCGTTCCCGCTCAGCATGATCGTTGGAATGCTTGGCGCATGTGTAGCGAATCTGTTTATCTAGGAGGAAAATGATATGAAAGAAAACAGCTTTTATAATAAGATCCACAGACTCGGAAGAATCACAGTTGTCTGTGCCCTGATCAGCTTCATGGCGGTTCCTTTCGGACTTGCCGCAGTAAATGGAATTTCCATGAATATTCCGGAAATTCTGAAAAATGCGATCCCGCTTCTACTGACATTCAGCATCAGCGGTATCTGTGAGAACCTGTCCTTCATGCCGATCATCGGAAGCGGCGCGCTCTACATGTCCTGCGTTACCGGTAATGTCAGCAATATGAAGGTCCCGGCGGCGGTCAACGCTATGGAAGTTGCAGGATACACAGCCGGAAGCGACCGCGCCGATGTCGTTGCGATCATCGCCGTTGCGGCATCCACATTCGTGACAACAGCCATTGTATTCCTGGGAATGCTGTTCTTAGCTCCGCTCTTTGAGCCGATCTACAACAACGCGTTCTTACAGCCGGCATTCCAGAACATGGTTCCGGCACTTATGGGTGCCCTGTTGTTCCCGTTCATCTTAAAGGCCCCGAAGCAGGCCATCGTTCCGATCGCACTTCCGATCATCGCGATCTTAGTGATCGGCCGCAAGGTGTTCTCCTCAAACCAGAGCTATATTATGGTCGGTGTGATTATTTTGTCGGTGATTTACTCCCTGGCACTTTATAAAAAGGGAAAGATCAGCGCGTAAAGGGAAAATAAGCGTCCTGGTCGGTGGAAAATATGAAAACGTGCGGCACAGGCATAATTTCCTGATAAATTTAAGAAAGGAAGATCCGGAAATTCGGACAAATAATATGGATAAAAAAGAATTTGTCTTAAAAGCAGTTTCAGATAAAAAAGCTCTGATCGTTGATGTCAGCGACAAAATTTTCGACTACGCAGAGGTCGGATTCCATGAATTCAAGACCGCGAAGCTCTACGAGGAAGTCCTGAAAAAAGAGGGATTCCAGGTGGAGATGGGAGTCGGCGGTATGCCGACGGCGTTCAAGGCTGTATACGGAAGCGGAAAGCCGGTGATCGGTTTCCTCGCCGAGTATGACGCCCTGCCGGAGCTGTCCCAGGAAGGCGGCTGCACGATGCGAAAGGAAGCCGCAGGGGACAACCCGGATGGACATGGATGCGGACATAACCTCCTCGGTGCGGGTGCTATGGCGGCAGCGCTTGCTGTAAAAGCTTATATCGAGGAGCACCCGGAAGCGGGAACTGTGATCCTTTTTGGTTGCCCGAGTGAGGAAAAGGGAGACGGAAAGGCAATCATGGCACGAGAAGGTGTATTTGACGGTGTGGATGCTGCTTTTACATGGCATCCGGGCGATAAGAATGCGATCTGGTCCGAGTCTACACTGGCGAATGTCAGCGTGTTCTTCAACTTTAAGGGTGTGACTTCCCACGCGGCAGCAGCCCCGGAACTTGGACGTTCCGCACTGGACGCTGCGGAGCTCATGAGCGTCGGAGTCAACTACCTGCGGGAGCACATTATCTCCGACGCGAGAGTCCACTACGCGTACCGTGATGTAGGAGGAATCGCCCCGAACGTTGTCCAGGGACACAGCAGAGTCCACTATTTTATCCGCGCACCAAAGTCGTGGCAGGTGAAGGAGATCTACAAGCGCGTCGTTGATGTGGCGGAAGGCGCCGCAAAGATGACGGGAACCGAGATGACATACGAGCTTTACGCCGGACTTTCCGACTATATCCCGAACCATGTCCTCTCAGAAGTTCTCCACGAGTCCATGGAGGAGATCGGTGCTCCGAAATACGACGAGGCGGACTTTGCCCTGGCGTCAAAATTCTTCCATGAGACCGCGACACCGGAGGAGATGGAGGCAAAGCGCGCGTCCTTAAGGAAGCTCTTCGGCGCGGACCACATGGAGGAGATTGAAGCCCACCCGCTCCACACATCCATCGCTCCGCTCGTCTGGAACGGAAAAGTTCAGGCCGGCTCCACCGACGTCGGTGACGCCAGTTATGTGATCCCGACCGCTATGTGTACAACTGCTACCGCAACTCTCGGCACCGCAGCTCACACCTGGCAGATGACCGCCCATGGAAATACGGAGATCGCACATAAGGCGATGCTGAATGTAGGCGAGGCGATGGCACTGGCTGCATTAAAGACCATGGAGAGCCCGGAGATCCTGAAAAAGGCACATGATGAGTGGATGGCGGAGACAAACGGCATCTACGAGTGCCCGATCCCGAAGGAGGTTGGGCCGAGGCTGGATGATTGAATTTCTGATTCCGTAACATAACATGAATGAAGATAAGAACCAGAGGGAGAATGAATCCTTCTGGTTCTTTTTTGCAGCAGGAAATATTTTTTCTGAATCACAGAGAATCGCGAAATCACCTTGGCATTTCCGCCTCCTGATGCTAAGATACATATAAAGCGAGCGTGGAAAAAGGAGCGGAGTCAGGGAGATGAAGAAACACAAGGTCTACTTACAGGAGCTGTCAGCAGAGTTTTCGGAGGCAGATTATTCAAAGTTTTATGAAGTTGTCATGCGGCGGATCGAGAACGGAGAGCTTGTTCCGATGAAAAGTGCAAAGAATAACGGGAGGAAGCCGGCACTGCCGCTATGCTTTTGGGAATACGAAAAAGAAGCGGATTATACGGAGCTTTATGAGGAACTGAAATATCGGTATCATCCCAGGATCAATACGTTCTATTACCGAGAACATCCGGAATGCTACGAGAGGGACAGGGAGAAGCTGCAGCTTTTGAGCGATTATCTAAAGGATCATTCGGAGCTTTTGTTGGTTCAGGAAACAATGAATGAGCGCAGCTTTGAGATTTTCCACAGGGAGAAGTATTTCCAGAGAGAGGGCGGTCTTGAGCTTTGTAAGAGAGTTGCGATCACTCCGGAAACGCTGGCTTTTTATGAAACATCAGAGCCGCTTTCTTATTATTCCTGTTCCAAGCAGACACCGCAGAATATTCTGATCATAGAAAATAAGGACACCTTTTTTGATATTCGGAGATATATGAATTCCGGAAATGACAGGATCATGGGAAGGGAGTTCGGTACAGTGATCTACGGAGCCGGAAAAGGAATCTGGAAGACCTTTGAGGATTATGTCAATGGTGCGGAACGATACTTCCTGGGAAAGAATGCATTGTTTTATTTCGGTGATCTTGATTTTGAGGGCATTCTGATCTTTGAACATTTGATCGAGCAGAAGCAGTACCGGGAGAGCGGAATCCATATTTTTAAAGAGGCGTATGAAAAGATGTTAGATAAGGCATGGCAGCTTGGGTTTTCCAGACTACCGGATATGAAGGAAAAGCAGAACGCCAACATCGGAACCGGCTTTTTGTCGGCATTTGATGCGGAGCGGAGGCATCAGATCCGGGAGCTGCTTGATATGGGAAAATACATTCCACAGGAAATTTTAAATGAACATGATTGGTGATAAATGATGATCGATAAAGATTTTTTGAAAAATTTTGATCAGAGAATGAAGTGCGTCGGCCGATATTCGGTGCTTTGCAGCAACAGCTTTGATAAAAAGCTCTGGAAAGAATATGGGATCGAGACACGGGATGAGCAGATGAATATGCTGTTTACATTGCTCCTTTTCATTATGGAGTATTCTCTGCGGGAAGAAAACTGCACGATGGACGAGATCGCGTCATTTGTGGAGGACATCAGCTACGGATATTACGGGCGGAAATTAAACTTTGAGAAAAGTCAGGAATTTGCAAGGTTTATGGTGGAAGATATCCTTGGGAACAGCGGTTCTTCCATGTATTTTAAGGCCTTTGATTATGAAAAACGGACCTATCAGGACATCAATATCCGCTATATTGATAATAAGGTCGTGTATCTGGAGAATGGAGTCAGGAGAACCTCCTATTATCTGACGGACGAGGGATATAACATGCTGCTGGCAACAATGGAAATGGAAAATAATATGAAGCTTTCTGTTCACGAAATGCTTTTTAAAATGCATTTGGAAAAGGCAGATTATAACCGGGCTGTCGATGACATCAAAAATATTTTCGGTCAGCTGCGCAAACAGAGCCAGAAGATCGAGGAGGCAATGTTAGCCGTCCGGAGAAACGCTTTATCCTATTCCGTGGAAGAGTATGGAAAATTAGTGGAGGACAATATCAGCACCGTGGTGGAGACCAGGGAAAAGTTCCGGCTCCACCGCGATTTTATTGAAAAAAAAATTGAAGAATTCGAAGAAAAGCAGATGAATGCGGAAGAGTTCACGGAAAAAGAAAAAGCGAATCTGGGAAATCTCAGAACGATCGGACGGTATCTGACGCAGACGCTGGACGAGCATCAGCGGATTCTGGGACAGCACTTTGACCTGAAGAAACTGTACGATGAGGAGTTGGAAAATTATTCCAATATGACATTGGTGCAGCGGTTTCCGTTCCGGAGTGATGTCTATGACAAGATTTTGAAGGATGCGTCACTTCTGAAAAACGCGGATAAAATATTTGCGCCCCTGTTTAGCAGCCGGATAAATAAGATTTTCAACCCGGAAAAAATGATGGAATATCAGAAAAAGCTAAAGAAATCAGATGTGGAAGATGAGTCTATGGAACTGGATTTTGATGAGGAAAAATACAACCGGGAAAAGGAGCAGAGCAGGCAGGAACGGATGAAAAAATATGAGGGCTGCGTCAATGTGATCCTGGAACAGCTGGTAATCCATAAGGAAATGACACTGGAAACATTAAATATCAGCTGTAAAGAGGAAGAACGGGAACGGCTGCTTCCAACTGCGGAAATATTCAGGGAAGTCATCATCGAGTTCCTGACAGCCGGAACGATCGATATCGGGACGATTCAGAAAGAACAGACAGACTATCTCATGGATGCCTCAGAGGGCTTTGTACTGAATGAGATGCTTCTGGCTATTCTGGAAGACCGGAGATACCGGAAAATCGGGAAGATCCATATATTCCCAATGGAAGACGGGAAACATGTACATTTTAAAAACGTGATGGACGAAGCCGGGAACCGGAGAAATTTCAAATGTTCTAACGTGGGCTTTTGCTATGAGGAGAGATAAGAGATGGCATACGAAGCAGAGATGATCACATACAGCCAGAAAATATTTTACTACCTTTTGTGCCATGGAGCATTAAGCGATCTGGACGCGGGAGTCAATGATCTGTACCGTGCCTATGTGGAGCACGAGGAGGTCATGAATTTAGTGAAAAATCAGGCGGAGATTGCGGATTGTAAGATCGAGAGATACGGAACCACGATCTATCTGATGCCGGATATCGACAATAAATATCTTGGATTTACGAAGGCAGATCTGAAAAAAGAATTATGTAAACCCAATGCCACGGACCGGGACTACTATCTGGCTCAGTTTGTGATCCTGACGCTGCTTGCAGAATTCTATGACGGGCAGGGAAGCACCAGCAAATCCAGAGAATTCCTGAAACTCGGAGAGCTGCAGAATATCGTGTCAGAGCGGTTGAAGGCGGGACTCGCGCTTGAACAGGAGAGGGAGCAGGATGGAACGAATCTTTACACCGAGATGTACGAAACTGTTCTGGATTATAAGAGCATGAGTGAAGCTTATGAAGCGTTAAAGAGTGTGGAGGCAGGCAGCCGGTCAAAGTATACGAAGGAAGGATATGTGAGCATTATCTGTAATTTTTTGGACCGACAGGAGCTGATTATCTTTATCCCGGAAGATGAGATGATCAAGACCACAGCAAAACTCGACAATATTATGGAATACAAGATCCTGAACAAGGAAAATTACGCAAGGATCATGGAGACATTGGGGGAGACACATGAGTAAGATATCGCGGATCCGGATTTTAAACCTGAACTACAATAATAATACCATAAAGATCGACGACGAAACCTTTGATCTCGGCGGGCAGAATACGCTGATCTCCCTGCGGAACGGCGGCGGAAAAAGTGTGCTGGTGCAGATGATCGTGAGTCTTTTTGTGAACCGGACATACCGGGATTTCGGAGATCGTCCGTTTAAGAGTTACTTTACAACGAACCGTCCGACGTTCCTCATAACGGAATGGATTCTTGATAATGGAATCGACCGTTTTCTGGCGGGGATGATGGTGCGGAAAAACCAGAAGGAAGATAACGACACGGAAGAGCTGGAAATGTACACATTTACCGGGAGCTATTCGAATGGCTGTAAATATGACCTTGACAATCTTCCAATCATTCGACAGGACGGAAATAAAAAGATCCTGAAGGGCTTCGGAGAATGCAAAAATATTCTGGAAGAGATCAGCAGGAGTGAACCGGGAGATTTCCGACTGTATGATATGGCGAGCCAGTACGGGAGACGCCAGTATTTTTCCACACTCCGCCAGTATCAGATCAACAATAAGGAATGGGAGAGCATTATCCGGAAGGTAAACCAGAAGGAGTCCGGGCTTTCGGAGCTGTTCCAGAACGCAAAGGATGAAAAGGATCTGGTGGAAAACTGGTTTCTGCGTCCCATCGAGGATAAATTAAATCAGGAAAAGAATAAGATCGACGAGTTCCGGAAGCTGGCATTCCAGTTTATTGAACAGTACCGGAGCAATCAGTCGAAGATCCGCCGCAAGGGGATCATTGAACAGTATTTTGAGGACACGAAACCGCTGAAAGATATGATTGATGATTATGCGCAGAAAGACCGGGACGCTGTGAACCTCAGAACAGAGATAATCCTCTATGCGAAATCGCTCCGGAAAGAACTGGATCGGCTGCAGACAGAGATCTCTGCCGGTCAGGAGAAGTTCGAACAGATCGAGAGAGAGCAGAGACAGATCGTTTATGAACAGCTCTCCTACCAGATCTATCTCAGTGAGGACCAGAAAACAGAGATCCTTTCACAGAGAGCGCAGCAGGAGATCGAGATCACAAGACTCACGTCTCTGAAAAATCATCTGCTGCGGAAGATCGATACGTATGATCTTCATAAGATCTATCTGGAATTAAAGGACTTTGAACGCCAGAAGGCGGAGGTGGACGCGAAACTTCAGGTACTTTTACAGAAAACGGAAGAATCGAAGGATGAGATCGAGAAGATCGGATGCCGGTTATATGCGCTGTACTCGGAAAATGTCAAAAATCTGAAGGGTCAGAGACAGTCGGAGGAGAAAACGCTTGCGGAAACGGAAAGAGCCCGGGAAAATGCGGAACGGGAGCGGGACGAGAAGGAGCGGGAAATCCGGAAATTAAGCGGAGATATCGGAGCGAAAGAGAGCAGAGTCAGGAGCTATGATGAGGTGGAAGACTCCTTTAACCGGGAGTTTAACGCCGAACTCATGAGAAACCTCCTTGGGCTTTATGAAGATGGAGCGCTGGAGATTTTCCGGAAGGAGATCGATGCGGGACTGCAGGAGAAGAAAAATAAGTCGGTGAAATACGCCCGGAAACTTATGGAACAGGAACAGACCCGGAAAAAGCTTTCGCAGGAAGCTTCGGACGGAACTGTGACGTTAAATGACATTGCCCATAAGTTAGACCATGTTTCTGAGAAACTTGCAGATCTGGAAAGACAAAAAACGGAACGTCTGCGGATCATGAAATATGCCAATGTGGACGAAGAACATCTTGACAGAAGAGATCTGATCCTGGATCAGCTTGACGGAAAGATCAGGGAATTAGATGTCGCGAGAAGCAGACTGATTCGGAAAAAGGGGGATCAGGAAAAACATTTCAGACAGTTAAAAGAGGGAAAGATCACGGAGCTTCCGGAAAACATCAGGACTTATATGGAGCAGAACGGGATCGACCTTGTATACGGAATGGAATGGCTCTCAAAAAATGGCAGGACAGCCGAAGAAAATGCCGAACTTGTGAAGAAGAATCCGTTTATTCCCTACTCGATCCTGATGGAACGGTCGTTCCTTGAGCGATTTCAAAAGAACGGGGAGGAATTATATACAAGCTTCCCGATTCCGATCATCGTGAAGGAAGAGCTGGAACAGGAGCAGGAGCATGTGGATTCCAGATTTGCGGCCTGTGGGAATGTACATTTTTATGTCATGTTCAACACACATCTTCTTGACCGGGAGGAGTTGGAAAAGATTCTGGGGAAGATCCGCCGGGAGATCGAAGATCTGAAAAAGGCGGTGGAGGACAAGGACGCCGATCTTGAGACCTACAGAAGCTACCGGAGTGTGGTTGAAAATCAGACGTTCAGCACGGCTCTCTGTCAGCAGACAGAAAAAGAGATCAATCGTCTGAAGGATGAGAGGACAGCCGTAAAAGGACGTCTGGAAGAGATCTATCGGGAGCAGAGCAGGCTGGAAGAGGAGAAAAAAGAGATCGAAACGCTTGCGGATACGGTAAAGGAACAGATCGACGGCTTAAAGAGAATGGACGTACAGTTTGAGATCCTCCTCAAAAAATATGATCAGTATGAGACGGACCGGACAAGTCTGGAACGTCTGAAAAAGGAGAATCGTGAACTTACGGAGAAGCAGACAGCGCTTTCCGTACGTCTGGGTGAACTCCGGGAACAGGAGATGGGACTTAGGGCACTGGTGAAGGAATTTGCGGAGAAGATCGACCGCGAGGAGAAGAAACAGGCGGAATTTGAAGAGATCGCGAGAACAGCGGAGAACAGGGATCTGTCTTCTTTGACGCAGATGACCTCGGAAGAGCTGGAAGCGAGATACTATGCGCTGACGAAGGTGATATCGGACAGTGTGGAAGAGCTTCGAAAGTCACAGACGGACTGGATCGGAAGAATCAGCGGGAAGAGGACAGAGCTCAAAAAGAAAAATGAGGACAGTCAGATCCCGGAGAAAGAATACCAGAGTCTCGTGTGTACGGAAGAACAGTATGACGCATGGAAGCGGCAGAAAAAGCAGACGGAGAGGGAACTTAATAAAGCGAACGAAGAAAATACGGCTCTTGGAAGAAAAGAAGGCGCGCTGACAACAACGATCACGCTCTATATGAAGAATCTGAAAAAGGAAACCGGATATGAGCAGCCGGCAGAGAGAAAGACGATCACAGATACGGAATTCGAAAAACGTCTGAATCTCAAGGAATATGAGCTTACGGCACATCAGAAGAAATTGAGTCAGCTTCGGGAGAGAAATATACAGATAGCTTCGCAGGAGGCAGGCGTGGAGGAATATGTGGATGAGCCGATTCCTGCAGAGTTGATTTCTGGAGATGGTCTGAGTTCTGCAGATGAACGGATGTCTGTGGAGAGTTCGATCGCGTCAGATAGTCTGATTCCAGAGAGTGGGGCTGACGCGCATTCGGAAACCGGAGAGAATAAAATTCTTTTGTCCATTCAGGAGCGGGTCCCGGATGTGCGGAATGAGGAAATGGATGTCATAAAAGGATACCAGAAGGAGATCCGCAGGAAGATCACGGAGAGTTCCAAGGCACTGGACCGGTGCAGGGGTGACGTGTCTGAGCTGATCCGCGTGATCGCGTCCGGAAAAACGTATGCGGATGATTACTTTAAAAAGACTTTCGACAGCCTGCTCTCCCAGACAGCCAGCCCGCGGAATCTGTTCAGGCAGTTTGAAATGAACCGGCAGGCGTATGAAAATCAGCTGGAAAAACTGAAGATCGATCTCGCTCATATCGATGACGAACAGAAAAATCTGGAAATGATGTTTCTGGAATACGTTGAGCAGATCAATGCGAATATCGGCATGATCGATAAGAACTCTACGATCTCTGTGAGAGGAAGAAGTCTGAAAATGCTTCGGATCCAGGTGCCTGACTGGGAGACGGAGAAAGAGCACTTCCGGCTGAAGCTGCATGACTATTTTGAAAATATCGTGAAGCTTGGAATCGAGACGATCGAAAAAAATGGAAACCTGACAGAGTTTCTGGGAAGAGTGATCACCACCAGAAAGCTGTACGATGATGTTGCAGGAATCCAGAACGTGAAGATCCGGCTGTACAAGATCGAGGCGGAGCGCGAAGTGCCGATCTCCTGGTCCGAGGTATCCGCCAACTCCGGCGGCGAAGGATTTTTGTCTGCCTTTGTTATATTGACCTGCCTTTTAAGCTACATGCGGCGCGATGAGACGGATCTCTTTACCTCCGGTGAGGAAGGGAAAGTCCTGATCATGGACAACCCGTTTGCCCAGACAAATGCGGAGCATCTCTTAAAACCCCTGATCGAGATGGCAAAAAAGACAAACACGCAGCTGATCTGTCTTTCCGGCTTAGGCGGCGATTCCATTTACAACCGGTTTGACAATATCTACGTATTAAAGCTTGTCGAATCCAGTATTCGGAATGGGGTACAGAGAGTGGATGTGACCCATATGAAGGGTGAGGAGACGAAACGGATGGTATTGTCGGAGTTTAAGATGGAGCAGATGAGTTTGTTTGAGATGATGGAGGAGTAATAGCCAGGGCATATTTCCAGGACAGAAAAGGAGTAAGAATGTTTTGAACATACAGATTTTTGGCACAAAAAAGTGCAATGATACAAAGAAGGCGGAGCGTTTTTTTAAAGAGCGCGGTATCAAATACCAGTTTATTGACATGAAAGAGAAGGGAATGAGCAAAGGCGAGTTTCGTTCAGTTGCAGAGGTCAACGGCGGAATCGAAAATATGGTCAACTGGGATGGAAAAGATAAGGATACGCTTGCACTGATCAAGTATATCGCGGATGAGGATAAGTTAGAGAAGATTCTGGAAAATCCGTCCGTGATCAGGACGCCGGTTGTAAGAAACGGGAAACAGTCCACACTGGGGTATCAGCCGGAGGTGTGGAAGGAATGGAAGTAATAAGCGGCAGATAGGAGCAGGATGGGAGTGGCTTATCTGCTCATGCTCAGAACACAACTGAAATGAGATCATTTACTGGAAAAGAGGAAATTTTTATGAAACAGGAAACCATAGACAGAATCCGCAAATTCACCGATGACCGCGACTGGGAGCAGTTCCATTCTGCCGCGAACCTTGCGAAATCCATCGTCATCGAGGCAGCAGAACTCCTGGAGTGCTTCCAGTGGAACGATGAGGAGTATGACCTGCAGCATGTAAAAGAGGAGCTGGCGGATGTGATCGTATACTCCCAGAACCTTTTGGACAAGCTGGGACTTGACGCGGATGAGATCGTGAATATGAAGATGGGGATGAACGAGAGAAAGTATCCGGTGGAGAAGGCGAAGGGGAAGTCGGCGAAGTATGATTGCTTGTGAAAGAGTGTAGATATCGCCCAATGGACTGATTCTGAACAGAGGTTATCGCTGGGCATTTAGAATGAAAGAAGCACCAGAACCGGTGATATTGCCGGAAATGGTGCTTCAAGTCTATTTTGAGGTTCAGGCTTCCCTGTCGTTAAGATATTCTGCAAGGCTGTAATACAGCTCTCCCTCTCTTCCGCGTGTCTGTTTTGCAGCCGTCATGGAATTTAGAATCGCTTCCTGTTCAGCTTCCGCAGCAGCGAGAAAAGCCCGGTTGATCACATGCTCCGGAATTGCTGATAACTGGAGAAGCTCCTCCTCGCGACTGGATGGGATCCGATTTGCGGTTGTAAAGCCGATCATGACTTCTCCGCTTCCATGTCCTGTATAACCGCCGGTTCGTGCGATGCCAACCCCTGTTCTTTTCAGAATCCGTTTGAGCTGACGGCTTGTCAATGGGAGATCGGTAGCCAGAATGCTCATGATCGAACCTTTGTCTTCTTCGGATGCAGCCATATCATTCTTTTCCTGCTTCCATTCCAGAATTTTTGGACCAACAGCCTCTCCGTTCAGCACAAAGTCTTCGGTTGCACCAAAGTTTGACTGAACCAGAACGCCGATGGTGTATTCCTTTTCACCAATACAGATCACGCGGGACGCAGATCCGATTCCGCCCTTCATGCCGTAGCAGATGGTACCGGCACCGGCGCCGACATCCCCTTCTTCGAACTCCTCGGCAGCGACCGCAAAAGCCTGCCGCACTTCTTTTTCACCAACTGCACGTTTCTGGATCTGGTTGATCCGGCAGTCATTGCACTCGCCAACGACCGGATTGATGCTCATTGGTTCCAGCCCATCATTCTGGCACTGCTCGATCACGATACCGGCAAGTGCATCCCAAACCTTTCCGACATTTAACGTATTTGTAAGGGCAATCGGTGTTTCAAGAGTCCCAAGCTCTTCTACCTGTACCAGACCGGCACTTTTTCCAAATCCATTGTGGACATAGGCTGCCGCCGTATAGTGATTTGCAAATGTATTGTCCGGTCCAGGGATGATCACGGTCACACCGGTATGATTTTCTTCTGTGTTCACAGTACAGTGTCCTACCAATACACCAGGTACATCCGTAATCGTATTTCTTTTTCCTGTTTTCACTCTTCCGGGTACGATTCCAAAGTCCCGAATCCGTTTTTTCTCCACGTTGATTTCCTCCTTGGATTTTGTCGGCTATTTCTAATGATTGTATCATAGTTTGTGAGAAATAAAAACAGGATGAGGGGAATTTTCACACCAATCGTATTTATAGGATATTTTATTTACCAACATCCAACGGTGAAATGTTGTCGATAAGCACTTTGCCATTTTTTATGTTAATAGGAAGAAAGAACTATTAAATACGGCAAAATAAAAGTTGAATATTCATAATAAAATGGATTTATTGCCGATATTATGGTATACTTATAAAAATAGATTTGTGACTGGAAAAGTGATCGCATGAAGAATGTGAGGGAAACTATGCTTGAAAATAAATTAGGTATTACAGATTCTACAGAATTAGCAAGAATGGAAGAAAGAATCAGTAAGCAAAAAGCGCTTGAAATGTTTGAAAGTGGCTTTTTTGAGACATTAGAACCAGGGACTTATAAAAGTCTTGCGATGATCCATCAATGTCTTTTTGATGAGATTTATGATTTTGCCGGTAAATTACGAAAGGTTAATATTTCAAAAGGAAATTTTAGATTTGCTCCGCTGATGTATTTGGAAACAGCGTTACAGAATATAGACAAAATGCCACAGTCAACTTTTGATGAAATTGTCGAAAAATATGTTGAAATGAACGTGGCTCATCCGTTCCGAGAGGGAAATGGGAGAAGTACAAGAATATGGCTTGACTTGATGTTGAAAAAAGAAATCGGCTATGTGGTTGACTGGAGCAAGGTGGATAAAGAAGATTATCTGCTTGCCATGGAGCGAAGTCCTATCAAAGATATCGAAATAAAGTTTCTTCTGAAAAATGCACTTACGGATCATGTAAATGATCGAGAAATTTATATGAAGAGTATTGATCACAGTTATTACTATGAAGGTTATTATGTGTTTAAGATGGAAAATTTGACGGACACAAGGGATTAACTTGATTTAGCATTAGAAAAGTGGAGGAATATGGATGCAATATCGTTCAGTTAATGAAATAGCGAAAAAATGGAATGTGTCGGAACGAAGCGTTCGAAATTACTGCGCTCAAGGACGAGTAGACGGTGCGTTTCTTACCGGCAAGACTTGGAATATTCCGGAAAATGCAGAGAAGCCGGAGCGTTCCAATAAAAAGAAAGAACAGCCGATTACCTTGCTGGATATTTTGCAGGAGCAGAAGGTAAGTAAGTATTCCGGAGGCATTTACCATAAGACACAGATTGATTTAACATATAACTCCAATCATATCGAGGGCAGCCGTTTGACCCATGATCAGACCAGATTCATCTTTGAAACCAATACCATTGGTGTAGAAAAAGAAGTGCTGAATGTGGACGATGTGATTGAAACAGCAAATCACTTCCGTTGTATTGATATGATTATTGGTCATGCAAAGGCAGCACTGACAGAGAAGTTTATCAAGGAACTTCACTTGATTCTGAAAAGTGGTACAAGTGATTCCAGAAAAGATTGGTTCGCTGTAGGCGATTATAAAACAATGCCGAATGAAGTTGGCGGCGTGGCAACCGCACTTCCGGAAGAAGCTGCCGATAAAATGAAGGCCTTGCTGACGGAATATAACGCCAAGGAAGAAAAGACCTTTGAGGATATTCTGGACTTCCATGTGAAGTTTGAGCGGATCCATCCGTTCCAGAACGGCAATGGCCGTGTGGGCAGATTGATCATGTTTAAGGAGTGCCTGAAATACAATATCGTTCCGTTTATCATTGAGGATAATTTGAAGCTGTCCTATTATCGTGGATTGAAGGAATGGGACAACGAGAAAGGCTATTTGACCGATACCTGCCTGACTGCACAGGACAAGTATAAGGAGTATTTGGATTATTTTAGGATTGCTTATTAAAAGTGGTTCAAAGAGTAAAGTAAAAGGGCAAATTCGCACTTTGAGATAATTAGATGACATACATTTTAAAGACAGGAGTAAGTACATGTTCTATACCAAATGTAGATTGAAAAGGATGGAATAAAAAGCATGGAGAAATTGATCTTTTCGCTGGTTTTGCTATTGACTACAAAAATCATTTATCTGATCACAGGAAGAAACCGACGGCAGATAGCGCGTATCCCCAAAGGGATGGCAATCTTGTGCCAGCCGCCAGGACAACGGTATGTCGCTTATGCAGTAGGCGTATTCCAACTTCTTTTTGTTGCCTTTTTCCTCGTACTTTACATAAAAGACGGCGCACCTGCAGAAGCGCGGCAGATGTGGAGCCTGCTCGTCATAACCTCAATCTTGATCTGCATGCTTCTGATTTTCAGCGGGAATGTGGCAGGTCGGGACTGCGTTTATTTTAACAGCAGGGAAGTCCGGATTGAAAAGCCCTTTCGCAAGTCCAGAACCTTTCAGTGGGAGGAAATCCGAAAAGTAGACGGTAACTTTGACAATGCAGTCAACTTATATCTTCTGGATGGAACCAAGGTTCTTACCGCAAGGCTCGGAATGGTAAATTATGATGTATTTTGCGATATGATCAAGAAAACATGCCCAGAAAAGATTGCCAGCTACTATCGTTCCCATATGTACGAAGAATCGCAAAAATGTATTCTGCGCTATGGCTCCGAGTATTATCTTCTGGCAGCTATGGGCATCGGCATTCTCCTGATTTATATGGCAACTCTGGTGCCCGCAGCAGCGGAGAACAGCATCATACAGCAGTTTCTGCAGGGTGATTTCTCCCAGAGGTTCGCGCTTTTGTTTGCACCTGTCTGCGGAGTCATCAGTATCGTGTTCCTGGTTGTGATGCTCAATACAAATATCCGGTATTCACAGGAAAAAATGACCATCAAATACCCACTGCACAGAAAACGTGAACTTTACTGGAGAAACATCCAAAGAATCGAAATGGCTGCAGTGAAAAAAACGGAAAAAGCGGAATGGATGAAGCTGCGGCTGTACACACGGGAAGGTACTTACAAGATCAGTTTCAAATTCCTGACACATGGAAAAGATGAATTTTTATCCATGCTTTTCAAGATGATTCAAAAATATGGAATTTCCTGCATGCAAACAGATAAATAAACAGAGTTAAGACGGAGATCGGAGCGACTAAGCGAAAGAAAATCCGTACTGTGGACTTCTGCGACACACTGGCGGCAATTCTTAAGACAGCCAAAGCCGAACAGTACAAAAACTGCTTCCGATACGGAGAACTGTACAGCCTCAACTATTACAGTGAGGTCAAAGAAAAAGACCGTACTTATTACGAGGTTTACAGTCTGCCGAGAACGGAAGAAGTCCCTGAGGGATATATTACCAGATAAAATAAATGCACTTTGGGAATAGATTCTTTTGTTAGTTATATGACGAACAGTACATAAGCCTTGAGGTTTAAGGAGACAGAATGGTATATTGTGATTTCAGTAATAGTTTATATAAATATTTGGATATTTATCATAACGGGTTAAAAAAACTTGCAAACAAAGAAATGCAAGCAATCGTTGGTCATCTAAGAGAAATGTCAGACGAAAATCAAGATGAAATATTAACACAATTTCTTTCGGATTATTGTGATAGTGATGTATGGGATACTTTGAAAGACCGGGGAAATGCAGATATTCCATACGAATTAAAAGAGTATATCCTAATGTGGATTACACCACGTTGCGAAGAGAAGAAAATGCCAGAATGCAGATGGTATTATGAGTTGTTCAGAAATCATAAGCAGGGATATCAAGCGGCAGTAAAATACCTTGAGATTGCTTATTCAAGTATGAAGTGTGACCAGAAAACAATTGATTTGCTGTTTGATTCATACTTGGATATTTTAGGTTGGGGGGCACATCATTTTCCAGATGGATGCATAATTGAAGATAATACAATAGTTGATTGTTTTCAAAAATGTGAGGATATATTAAAAGAAAAAACGGTTAGTGAGAGATTGATAAATCAACTGAACTATTATAGAATCCTGTACGAATGCTATAATAGATATGTAGATGATGGAAGAAAAAGAAAATTTGAAGATTATCTAAATGAAGCTAATATACATTTTTAGTATAGCAGAGCATTTTACTATGAGAAATAAACTAAGTCATAGAGGTGAAACTTTCAGTTTGTCGAACTGATAAAATCCCTTTAGGAACTAAAGGGCGCACTTCTATACTCTCCTATC
>OIWO01000592.1_pt1 | contig 39293 bp, 28 predicted proteins | sample 1587641 | NCBI WGS metagenome assembly OIWO01 (sample SAMEA3888924, study PRJEB22519) | human gut metagenome | biome: human gut; feature: human-associated habitat; material: faeces | place: Denmark | collected 2010
TCCGGATCGCGCGCGCCGTAGACCACGCCGCCGCCGTACAGCAGACGGTTGTCGCCGGTCAGACGGTAGTAGTCCAGCAGGTAGTTACAGTCTTCCACACAGTAGTTTTTCGGGATCAGCAAGCGGGCGACCTCTTCCGACAGCGGAGCGGTAGTGACCACCTGGGTGCCGCACGGCATGCTGCGTTTCGCCAGCTCCGGCTCCAGTTTATCGCCGAGATAGGCGTTGCCGGCGACGATCACGTAGCGCGCGGTGACCTGGCCGCGCGCGGTGCTGACCACCGCCGGGCTGGTGTGCTGGATGCGGGTGACCGGCGACTGCTCATACACCCGGCCGCCGTTCAGGCGAATGGCATCCGCTTCGCCGATGGCGAGGTTCAGCGGGTGAATATGGCCGCCGCTGTGGTCGAGCAGGGCGCCGACGTAGCGGTCGCTGTCCACTTCGCGACGAATGGCTTCTCTGTCCAGCAGCTCCAGCTGGGTGTTGCCGTAGCGCTCCCAGTTGGCTTTCTGCTCTTCCAGGGTTTCCAGCTGTTTATGGTTCATCGCCACGAACAGGCCGCCCGGGCGGTAATCGCACTGGATCTGATACCGCTGGATGCGTTCGCGGATGATATCGCCACCTTCGAACATCATACTGCCGAGCATTTTTGCCGCATCCGGGCCGTAGTTCTTTTCAATGACGTCGATATCGCGGCTATAGGAGTTGACCAGCTGCCCGCCGTTGCGGCCGCTGGCGCCGAAGCCGATGCGCGCCCCTTCCAGCACCACCACGTCGTAGCCCATTTCGGCCAGATGCAGGGCAGACGAGAGGCCGGTGTAGCCGCCGCCGACGACGCAGACGTCACAGTTGATGGATCCCTCCAGCGTCGGGAACGGTTCATACTTGTTGGCGCTGGCGGCATAGTAGCTAGTGGTATGTTCAGTCATGATCAAGACTCCAGGGCAATCCAGATGGTTTTCAGTTCGGTGAATTTTTCCAGCGCGTGCAGCGATTTATCGCGCCCGTTGCCGCTCTGCTTGTAGCCGCCGAACGGAACGGTCATATCACCATCGTTATAGTTGTTGACGAAGACCGAGCCGGCCTTCAGGCGGCGGCTCATGCGGTGGGCGCGGGAGAGATCGCGGGTCCACACCGCGGCGCCCAAGCCGTAGTCGCTGTCATTGGCGAGCTTTAGCGCCTCTTCTTCGCTTTTGAAGCGGGTCACCACCAGCACCGGGCCGAAGATCTCTTCCCGGCTGAGGGTTGATGCCGGGTCGACGTCAACGAAAATGGTCGGGCCAACGGCGGCAGGCCACGGGTTTTTCCGTCCGTCGAGGAACAGGGTGCTTTGGCTTTCGCCGCCGCGAATAAAGCTATGCACGTTGTCGGCATGGGTATTGTCAATCAGCATGCCCATGGTGGTGTCCGGATCGAGCGGGTTGCCCGGCTGCCAGTGTTGTGCCTCATCTTTCAGCCGCGCCAGGAATTCGTCAGCGATGCTCTCCTCGAGCAGCAGACGGGTCCCGGCGATGCACACCTGTCCCTGGTTGTAGAAGATGCCGCCGGCGGTGGCGCGAACCGCTTGTTGCAGATCCGGGCAATCGGCGAAGACAATGTTGGCGCTCTTGCCGCCCGCTTCCAGCCACACGCGCTTCATATTACTGTCGCCGGCGTCTTTCAGCAGCTGCTTGCCGGTGCGGGTGGAGCCGGTGAAGGTGATGACTTCAACATCAGGATGCAGGGCCAGCGCCTGCCCGGCCTCGTGGCCAAAGCCGCTGACCACGTTCAACACGCCGTCCGGCAGGCCGGCCTCTTTCAGCAGCTGCGCCAGCGCGAGCTTGCGACGATGATCATCATCTCGCATCAGGAGCGCATCATCCAGCTCGCCGACGAGATCGTCGTTGTGGGCGGCGGCGAGCTCAAGCACCGCGGCAGCACAGAAGAAATTTTCCCGCTCATCATGGCGGACACGCTGGGCTCCTGCCCGGTGCTGAACAAGTAAGGAGGTAGTACACAATATGATCACCGAAATCGACGCTTCCCTGCTTGAAAAGATCGCCGACCTGACGGGCAAGCCCGTCGGCGCGTTCAACATTCGAAAGGACAGCGGATGCGAGGCGCGCCAGTCCACCGAGCACATCGCCATCGACCCGCAGCCCGAGGGTAAAAGCGGCATCATCATCCGCATCAAGGACGGTACGAAGGGCGAGCAGTGCCACATCCCCGTCATCATCAGCAAGAGCGGCGTGACCGAAATGGTCTACAACGACTTTTACGTCGGCGAAAACTGCGATGTGGACATCGTCGCAGGCTGCGGCATCCACAACTCCGGCTGCAACGAGAGCCGTCACGACGGCGTCCACACGTTCTACGTCTCCAAAAACTCCCACGTACGCTATGTGGAAAAGCACTACGGCGAGGGCGACGGCGAGGGTTCTCGCGTGATGAACCCCACCACGATCGTCTACCTTGACGAGGGCGCGAGCATCCAGATGGAGACCGTGCAGATCCGCGGCATCGACTCCACCGTGCGCAAGACGAAGATCGTCTGCGGCAAGGGCGCCGAGGCCGTCATCACCGAGCGCCTTCTCACTCACGGCAAACAGCACGCCGAGAGCGACATGGAGATCGAGCTCAACGGCGAAGATGCGCGCGGCCGCGTCATCTCCCGCTCTGTCGCGCAGGATGAATCCAAGCAGATCTTCCACCCCGTGGTCGTCGGCAACAGCAAGTGCTTCGGCCATGTGCAGTGCGACTCGATCATCATGGGCAAGGCCACGATCGAATCCATCCCCGCCATCACCGCGAATTCGACCGACGCGCAGCTCATCCACGAGGCTGCCATCGGCAAGATCGCAGGCGACCAGCTCTTAAAGCTCCAGACCCTTGGTCTCACCGAGGAGGAGGCCGAAGACACGATTCTCAAGGGCTTCCTCGCCTGAAAAATTTGATAGGAACCGACGAAAAAGCGCGACGCCCGAGATCGGGCATCGCGCTTTTTCTGTTGCTGTGTTGGTTCAATCGGTGAAATCAGGATAACCGTCTTTGAGAGACTCATCGTAGATCGCACGCTCGCCGCCGATGAATTTGGGACGCGTCCGCGCGGCCAGCACAATGGCCTGACCGATGCGGTTCTGCTTCAAGCGAACGGGAACGGCGACCTTTTTGAGGTGCATGCCGATCAGCGTGCCGCCGATGTCAAGTCCGGCGTCGGCGCGGATCTCTTCGAGCGCCACGGGATGGCGGAACGCTTTGTACGCGGCCGTCGCAAACGAGCTGCCCGCCTTGGGCTGAGGCAGGACGTTGACGATCTCGCCGTTCGGCACAGCCTCGTGCTCCACGATCAGCGCGCGGTTCAAATGCTCGCAGCACTGGGCGGCAAGATACACGCCCATGGGCGAAAATACGCTGGAGAGCCCTCGGAAGATGGCGTCCGCCACCTCCGGCGTCGACCAGCTGCCGACCTGATGGCCCACGACCTCGCTCGTGCTGCAGCCGATGACGACGATCTGTCCGCGGCGCAGATGTGCGATCTCCGCAAGCTCGCGCGCCGCCTCTGCCGCCTCCTGCTCCGCCTGTTCCACCAGACGATGATTTTCTACCTCATGTACGATTCCCGCCATGATCTGACACCTCTTTAGAAATTTATTATGCCAGCTTCTCCGTCACCTTGGCGCGCTCAAGCACCGTGACCAGCAGCACGCCGACCACGAGGCCGACCGCACCCTGGAAGATGTTGCCGGGGATGCTTGCCGCAGCGGCAAGGCCCTTGCCCAGCAGGAGAGAAGCGTAGCCGAAATAGCCGAGCACCATGATGATCTCGCTCACAACGCCGCCGGCGATGCGGGAGGTCGCAGTGCGGCCCATCTTTTCATACATCAGCGCAGCGACCAGCGCCATCACGCCCTTGATGACCAGGGTGCCCGGAGCGTAGTGCGCATAGCCGAGGAAAATGTCTGCCAGCATCGAGCCGATGCCGCCTGCCGCAAAGCCATACCAGGGGCCCAGCAGCCAGCCGGACAGCAGCACGAAGCAGTCGCCCAGGTTCACATAGCCCTGCATCGGAGAGGGGATCTGCACGACCATCGTCGCCACGCAGACAAGCGCCGCAAGCAGTGCGGCAAGGACAAGCTTTCTGATCTTTTTATCGTTCATGATTGGGTGCTCCTTTGTTTTGGTTGTTGGCCGTATTATATCCCGTCCTGGTATTATTCATATAGTCAAAACAAAACAAATTATGCAGACCAGATTTGTCCTAAGCTGGAAAAAAGCGGCGCAGCCAGAGCTGCGCCGCACATTGGGAAGGATTTAGTCCTCCTTGGTCTCCTCGGCTTCGGAAGGCTCCTTGGGTTCCTCCGCAGCGGGCGCTTCCTCTTCCGCGTCCTTCTCGATGGTCACCTCGATGATGGGCTCCTGCGCCTTCTTGGCAGCGGCAGCCTCAGCCTTGGCGGCCTCGTAAGCGGCGAGCTTCTCCTGAGAGGCCTTGATGGCCGCGACGATATCGGCGACCGCTTCGGGCGCGTCACCCTCGAGCGTGGAGACATACCACTCGCCGATGGCGCGGTAGTTCTTGTCCATGCTGCGGCGCTCAGATGCCATCTCATACTCGGTCTTGGCCTTATCGGCAACGGCATTTGCCTTTTCACCGGCAACGGCCGCGACCTGCTGTGCCTTCTCAGTCGCCACGAACGCGACGTCCTGAACCTTCTTGCTGAAGTTATCGAAAAATGCCATAATACTTTCTCCTTTCAAACCGTGTCCTCGGGTTTGTTATTGACAGTATAAGCTACCGGGGCTTTCATTTCAATGGATAATTTACGACAAAAGTATAAATTTTTTGTGACAGCGTTCACTTTTTCTCGACCCAGCCCTGCGCGCAGCCGACGGCGCGCTTCCAGCCGCGGTACAGCTCCTCACACTCGTACTGCGCCCGCTCGGGGGTGAAGACGCGCTCGCTGCACCGGAGAGTGCTCAGCTCGTCCAAGTCCTTCCACACGCCCGCGGCCAGACCCGCGAGCGATGCCGCGCCAAACGCCGTCGTCTCGACCATCGCGGGCCGGTCGACCGGAATGCGCAGCAAATCCGCCTGAAACTGCATCATCAAATCGCTGACGCTCGCGCCGCCGTCGACACGCAGAAGGGATATCTCGCAGCCGGCGTCCTGCCGCATGGCGGTCATCAGGTCGGTGACCTGATAGGCGATGGATTCGAGCACTGCGCGGGCGAAGTGCGCCTTCGTCGTGCCGCGCGTGATGCCCACGACACAGCCGCGCGCATACATATCCCAATACGGCGCACCGAGGCCCGTGAACGCGGGCACTAAGTAAATGCCGCCGCTGTCGGGAACGGATTCTGCCAGAATGTCGCACTCGTGCGAAGTCGAAATGACTTGCAGCTCGTCGCGCAGCCATTGAATGGCCGAGCCCGCATTGAAGACGCTGCCCTCGAGCGCGTAGGTCGTCTCGCCGTTTAAGCTCCAGCCCACCGTCGTCACCAGTCCCGCGCGCGAGCGCACCGGCGCGCCGCCGACGTTCATCAGCGTGAAGCAGCCCGTGCCGTAGGTGTTCTTCGCCTGTCCGCGCGTAAAGCAGCCCTGCCCGAACAGCGCCGCCTGCTGGTCACCCGCCGCGCCGCAGATCGGCACGCCCGCGAGCTCTTCGAGCCCTTCGATGCCCTCCGCCACCGTGCCGTAGACCTCGGAGTTGGACACGGGACGCGGCAGAATGTTCATCGGAATGTCCAGCAGCGTGCAGAGCTCTTCATCCCACGAAAGCGTGTGGATGTTGAAGAGCATCGTGCGGCTGGCGTTCGAGTAGTCCGTCACGTGGACCTTGCCGCCCGTCAACCTCCAGATGAGCCATGTCTCCACCGTACCGAATAAAATTTCGCCGCGCTCGGCCCTTTCCCGCGCGCCGGGGACGTGGTCGAGCAGCCACTTGATCTTCGTCGCGGAAAAGTAGGCGTCGATGTGCAATCCTGTTTTCTCGGCCACAAGCTCGCTCACGCCGCGCTTTTCGCGAAGCGCATCCGCAATGTCCGCCGTGCGGCGGCACTGCCAGACGATGGCGTTGTGGATGGGCTCGCCCGTCGCGCGATCCCAAAGAATCGTCGTCTCGCGCTGGTTCGTGATGCCGATCGCCGCGACCGCGCTGCCAAGGCCCGATTCGCGCAAGGCCTGCGCGGCAACGGCGCGCTCGCTCTCCCAGATCTCGTTCGGGTCGTGCTCGACCCAGCCGGGCTGCGGATAATACTGCCGAAACGGCTGCTGCGCGTGTCCGCCGACGCTGCCGTCGCGCCCGAACAGAATGGCGCGCGAGCTGGTCGTCCCCTGATCGAGCGCCAAAATATACCGCTGCATGAAGATACCCCCTTGTTCATTTGGACTGTCTTATGCTATACTAATGAATAAGATTATATCATGCAGGAGGGTTTTGCGCCATGGCTATTTGCAGGGAATTTTACTTCCCCTCGTCGGACGGCTCCTCGCGCATTCACGCGGCGGAGTGGACACCCGAGAGCGATGAGATCGTCGGCGTTTTACAGATCGCGCACGGCGTGGCGGAATACGGCATGCGCTACGCGCCGTTTGCCGAATTCATGACCGAGCACGGCTTTGCCGTCGTGGCGAACGACCACCTCGGCCACGGCCTTTCCGCCGAGAAGGACGCCGACACGCTCTATTTCGGCCCGCGCGACGGCTGGAAGCATGTTGTGGACGACATGTACGCCCTGCGCTGCCGCACGAAGGAAAAATATTCCAATGTCCCCTATTTTCTCATGGGCCACTCGATGGGCTCGTTCCTGACGCGCACCTATCTCATCCGCTATCCCGGCACCGTCGACGCCGCCATCATCATGGGCACGGGGCATCAGTCCCCCGCAATCGTCGCGGGCGGGCGCGCCATTGCCAAGGCCGCGGGCAAGCGCCACGGCTTCAAGGCGCACTCTCCGCGCGTGGAGGCGCTGGCTTTCAGTGCTTACAACAAGGCGTTCGCGCCCAACCGCACGGAGGTCGACTGGCTCAGCGCGAGCGACAACAATGTTGACGCCTACATTGCCGACCCCCTCTGCGGTCAGAAAGCGAGCATCGGGCTCTTCTACGAGATGCTCGGCGGCATCCGCTTCATCAGCACGCCGAAAAACATCGCGTCGATGAACCTTAACACGCCCATTCTCTTCATCTCCGGCGACAAGGACCCTGTCGGCGAGATGGGCAAGGGCGTCAGGCGCGCATACGAGGCCTTCCGCCGCGCCGGCGTGCGCGACGTGGAGCTGAAGCTCTACAAGGGCCTGCGGCACGAGATTCTGAACGAAGACTGCCGTGCCGTGGTCTATAACGACCTGTGGAGCTGGATCGAAAAACATTTATGAATAAAGTCAGGAAGGCGAACCGTCAGGCGGTTCGCCTTCTTTTACTTCGGAGCAACGTTCGCGGCGTCAAAGCGTCGATATCGTGCGTCGTGAGCAGGACGCGCGCGGTCAGGATGCCGTCAAGCGTGACGAGGAACACCGCCAGCGCCGCGGCCCACTCTGGAAGCAGTGCGGCATAGCCCTCCAGAACCGGCTGCACATACCGCACGGCGAGCATCGACAATATTCCCCAGCAGATGGAAAACGGCAGGCAGATGCGGCCGTTCACGTCGCATTTGGTCGAAGAATAGTCCCAGAACTGCACTTGAAACAGCCTTTCATAGCCCCAGTGCACGGCGTATTCCATCGCCGTCGCCGCGAGCATACCGAGCAAGATCTGCTCCCACGCGCCGGGGAGCTTTTCCGCTCCCAGCAATAAGATCGTGACCATCGCAAAGCCGTACACCGGACACAGCGGCAGGAACACGAAGCACCGCCGCAGCCGGTGGCTCGATCTCGTCGCTGCGGCGAAGAGCTTTTCCAAGCAATAGCCCAAAAAGCTGTAAGCAAACCAGTACCAGATATGATCCATTTCTTCCTCCGCGTCCGTTTTTTTCAGTATGGCCCGCGCAGATGGAAAAATGCGTGCCGCGCGCGTTGCAAAGCGCGGCGAATCATGGTAAAATGGCAAAAAATCGACAGGAGAACACAACTATGCCTGATACCTGGGAAGTTCTGGAACACGACTGCAAAAATTGCCGCGAATGCTCGCTGTGGGAGACGCGCACGAACGTCGTCTTCGGCGTTGGCAATCAGAATGCTGAAGTTTTATTCATCGGCGAAGGCCCCGGCGCGAACGAGGATGCGCAGGGCGTGCCATTCGTCGGCAGGGCCGGTCATCTGCTCGACGACATGCTCGAGATCATCGGCCTCAAGCGCGACGATGTGTATATCGCCAACATCGTCAAGTGCCGCCCGCCCCAGAACCGGGACCCCCTGAACATCGAGCAGGAGGCCTGTATCGGCTATCTGCGCAACCAGGTGGCTCTGCTCAAGCCGAAGATCATCGTCTGCCTCGGGCGCATCGCGGCCATGCGCATCATCAAGCCCGACTTCAAGATCACGCGCGAGCACGGGCAGTGGTTTGAAAAGAACGGCTTTCAGATGATGGCCGTGTATCACCCCGCGGCACTGCTGCGCGATCCGCGCCGCAGGCCCGAGTCGTTTGAGGATTTCAAGGGCTTACAGCAGAAGATCAATGAGCTTTGCGAACACACCCATGCTGTTTCCTAATGCAAATAGCATACTTTTCGGTGCTGTGCCCTGCCAAATTCCTACATAAATAGTGTTTTTTGGATAAAAATGCTATTGACGGCCATTTTTGTGTGTGCTATATTACTACCATCCTTTTTGAAAGGACTTGGAGCTTGAGTGATGAAGACTGTTGTAAGCAACGTTGCATATCGCTTTTACTATTACTCTTACTTTTACTTTAAGGACAAGGTAAGAGCGATTTGTGATGCCCGTAGCTGAAAGGTCTTTCGAACCAACACTTGAAGGTCACTTCAAAAAGAGTTGAGTCAAGGAACCCGCCGTATGGACCACAAGTCCTTACAGCGGGTTTTATTGTTATCAGCGAGAAATAAAAATTGGAGGAAAAAAAGCATGAACACCAAACGCATCATTTCTCTTGTTGCCTCTCTTGCCCTCGTTCTCAGCCTGAGCGTGGGCCTGACCGGCTGCGGCGATAAGGCCGCACAGGACGACAATCAGGGCAGCACCGACGGCGAAGGCACGAAGTACACCGTCGGCATCTGCCAGCTCGTGCAGCACGAGGCACTCGACGCTGCCACCCAGGGCTTCATCGACGCGCTGAATGAGGCTCTGCCCGGCCAGGTCGAATTCCAGAACAAGAACGCTTCCGGCGACAACGCCAACTGCTCCACCATCGTCAACGGCTTCGTTTCCGACGGTGTGGATCTCATCATGGCGAACGCCACCGGCGCGCTGACCGCCGCCGCTGCCGCCACGAGCGACATCCCCATCCTCGGCACTTCCATCACCGCTTACGGCGTTGCTCTTGATATTGACGACTTCAACGGCACTGTCGGCGGCAACATCTCCGGCACCTCCGACCTCGCTGACCTCGAGGCTCAGGCCAACATGATCACCGAATGGTTCCCCGATGCCACGAAGGTCGGCCTGCTATTCTGCTCCGCCGAGCCCAACTCCCGCTACCAGATCGGAGAGGTCGCCAAGTGCCTCTCCGATAAGGGCATTGAGACGAAGGAATTTGCCTTTACCGACACCAACGACGTCGCTTCCGTCACGCAGTCCGCTGCCGACTACTCCGACGTTGTCTACGTCCCCACCGATAACACCGCCGCCTCCAACACCGAGGCCATCGCAAACGTTCTCGTTCCCGCGGGCGTGCCTGCCATCTGCGGCGAAGAGGGCATCTGCAAGGGCTGCGGCGTCGCGACCCTCTCCATCAGCTACTATGACCTCGGCGTGACCACCGGTAAGATGGCCGCCAAGATCCTGACCGGCGAGGCCGACATCTCCGAGATGCCCATTGAGTTCACCGAGGCCACCCCGAAGTACAACGCCACCATGTGCGAGACGCTCGGCATCGAGCCTCTCGAGGGCTACACTGCCATCGAAGAGTAATCTGATCACATCCCCCCGCAGGCAGGGACGGGCTTAGCCCGTTCCTGCCTCAACAAGAGATAGGAGGAGAGAACCCATGAGTTTTCTTTCGTCGCTGATGAACGCCCTGCCCGGCGCTGCCGCACAGGGTCTCGCCTGGGGCATTATGGCCATCGGCGTTTACATCACCTTCCGCATTCTGGACGTGGCGGACCTGACCGTCGACGGCTCGCTGGCAACCGGCGGCGCTGTCTGCGTCATGCTGATCCGCGGCGGCTTCAATCCCTGGATCGCCCTGCTGTGCGCGATGCTCGCCGGTATGCTGGCAGGCCTCGTCACCGGTCTTTTCCACACGCGCTGCGGTATTCCGGCCATTCTCGCCGGTATCCTGACGCAGCTTGCGCTGTATTCGATCAATCTGCGCATCATGGACAGCAAGGCAAACCAGGCACTCAGCGTTGATAAATATCCGCTGCTGCTTTCGCAGCGCTATGTGCGCGAGCTCTCGATGAACAATCCCCTGCCGCTGCTGCTTCTCTTCACAGCCGCGGTCATCGCCATCCTGTACTGGTTCTTCGGCACGGAGAAGGGCAGCTCGCTGCGCGCGACCGGCGCAAACCCCCACATGGCGCGCGCACAGGGCATCAACACAAACTCGAACATCGTGCTTGGCCTGATGGTCTCGAACGGTCTTGTCGCCCTCTCCGGCGCGCTGCTGGCGCAGTATCAGGGCTCGAGCGACATCAACATGGGCCGCGGCGCCATCGTCATCGGCCTTGCCGCCGTCATCATCGGCGAGGTCATCTTCGGCAAGATCTTCACGAACTTCGGCCTCACGCTGCTGGCCGTTTCCATCGGCGCGATCATCTACTACATCGTGCTCCAGATCGTGCTGCAACTCGGTCTGAACACCAACGACTTAAAGCTCATCACGGCGCTGATCGTGGCGGTCTTCCTCGCCATCCCCTGCTGGAAGAGCAAGATGTTCCGCCGCAAGGTGCAGCCCCAGAGCGCAAAGAACGGAGGCAACGGCCATGCTTGAACTCAAGGAACTTTATAAGACCTTTAACCCCGGCACCATCAACGCCAAGACCGCGCTGAACGGCCTGAGTCTGACGCTGAACGACGGCGACTTCGTCACCGTCATCGGCGGCAACGGCGCGGGCAAGTCCACGATGCTCAACGCCACCGCCGGCACGTTCTTTGTCGACTCCGGCAAGGTCATCATCGACGGCTCCGACGTCACGAACCTGCCCGAGCACAAGCGTGCGGCATTCATCGGCCGCGTGTTCCAGGACCCGATGATGGGCACCGCCCCCTCGATGTGGATCGAAGAGAACCTCGCCCTCGCCGCCCGCCGCGGCCAGCGCCGCGGTCTTTCCTGGGGCGTGACGAAAGAAGAAAAGGAGCAGTACCGCGAGCTGCTCGCCGGTCTCGGCCTCGGCCTTGAGTCCCGCCTGACCACCAAGGTCTCGACGCTCTCCGGTGGCCAGCGCCAGGCGCTCACGCTGCTGATGGCAACGCTCAAGCGCCCCAAGCTGCTGCTGCTCGATGAGCACACCGCAGCCCTCGACCCGAAGACCGCTGCCAAGGTCATGGAGCTCACTGACCGCATCGTGCGCGAGGGCCAGCTCACCACGCTGATGATCACGCACAACATGCGCGATGCCATTCAGTACGGCAACCGCCTCATCATGCTGCACGACGGCCACGTCATCCTCGACATTGCGGGCGAGGAGAAGGAAAAGCTGACCGTGCCCGATCTTCTTGAGCAGTTCACGAAGGCCAGCGGCGACGAGTTCGCCAACGACCGCGCGATCCTCTCCTAACGTTTTCTCTCTCTCCTATAAAGCACAAAAAGAGCCTGAACGCTTTTGTTCAGGCTCTTTTCTTATCCCTTTTTACGCTTCCCGCAGCACGACCTCGACAATGCCGACATCGTCGGTATCGGGGTAGAAGTTCACTTGCCACGGCTCAGTAAAGCCGGGGTCGACCTCCTCCTGCACAGACCGCACCATGTCGCGGATGCCGTCTATCACGACAAGCCCCAGTTCCGGGGTGTTGTAGATGGCCTGCTCCACAGCTGCGATGCGTTCTTTCGGGGTGTACTTGCGAAGGGCGAGAAATTCGAGGTGCTCGCTGTCCCGGTCGGTCGGCAGTCCCGCCATGCGCAGGATGCGTTCCATCACCTTGAGACAATGATAGGGGCTTTGTTCGGTATCGACATAGAGGATTTTCCGCTTGTCCTTGGGCAGTTCCGCCGAGTACAGCAGTACCGTGCCGTTCTTCAACGCCGCCGCGACGATGGCGGAGACGTTGAACGTCTTCTTGCTTTTCGCCTTGCCGATGGACGCGCTGAAATTGCCCAGTGTGCCGACGACAGTGCCGTTCGCCTTCAGTATCTCGGGGGCCTTCTCACATTTCATGCCGATGCTCAGCCGTGAGGCCTGCCAGATGATGATGGCGTTCTCACGGGTCACTTCTTCTATACGCTCGTTACTTTCCATGGCTGCGGAGTTTTCGATTTGCGCTTCTGGCGATGGCGAGTGCCGCTTCGCCCTTGTCGTTCACACGTCTTGCGAGGCTTTCAGCCCATGACAGCAGCTCCCTGCGGGAGAACAGCAGCTTGTTCCCGTACTTGCGGAACGGCACATCCCCCTTGGCGGTCAGCTTGTAGAGGCGGGCCTTTGAAATCAGGAACCCGTGCTGTTCGAGCACCCCCACAGCCGCATCCGGCGTGAGGTTGTCGGGTTCGTTTTTCGGCAGGGTCAGCCCCGCCAGTGTCTGCGAGACGCTCTCGCTCACGATTGCCCGGAGTTCCTCGGGCGTGGTAAGAATAATCTGGTTCATGTCCTTCCTTTCTTTTTGGGTGTTTTACTATGGCTGTCGTCACAGCCGTTCCAACCGGTTGTGGCGCAAAGGAAGAATAAAGGAAAGCGAATATCAAACCGCAAATAACTTAACACGGATATGACTTTTATGGACGTTTCATGACTTTGGGTGACACTGCGTGGGGCGGGTAAAAAGAGAAACGGTGCAATAGGCGGACATAATCCTCCAATGGCACCGTTTTGCACACATATGTCAAGTGATTCGGAATGTACTATTATTTCACACCCTTTAACTTTCCGAGTTGGGAAATGACTTCTTCTATTACGAAATATTTCTCTCCCGGTATCCCGATGTCGGAGCGCGATATGAAGCCCAGCTCCTCCCACCGGGCTATGGTCTGGCGGCTCACGCCCGCCATTTTTGCCAGTACGCTCTGGCCTATCATCTCCCTGCCGAGGATGGCGGGATACCTGTACTTGCGGGTGGCGTGGCTGAACCTTATGCGTTCGATGACCGCCTCCACATTGTTTATGGTGGGCCGTACCCGCTCCTGCACGCGTATCACGGCCTCCGTTATCTCATATCCGGCAAGCCCGGGATGTCCGGAAAGCTCCTCCCATATGGCACCGAAACATTTGAGGTGCCGTATCTTTATCTCTCTGGTCTTCTTTCTTGGCATGGTCAGTCGAATTTGGTAAGTAACTGCGCGTTCTTCATCCGTTCGTCCCGCTCGAAACTGGCAAGGTAGTTCTCCGTTATGGCAAGGTTGGAGTGCCCCAGACTTTCGGATATGTAGGAGATGTTCGTCCCGCTGCGCTTGAGCACGGTGGCGAACGAGTGCCGGGCCGAATACGTGGTCACGGGGGGCAGCCCCACCGCCTCGGCTATCCTGCCCAATACCTTGTTGCATTTCTGTATGACCGTATCGACAAGGTGCTTGGTGGCGAAGCCGTCTTCCTTCCCCGTGGCGAACTTGAAGATGAGCGTGCCGGGGTTTCCGTCATCGGGGTTGCCCCAGCGGTCCATGATTTTCCGCATCTCGGGAGTGAGCACCGCACGTATGGTACGCACTTGCTTGGAAGTGTTCATCGTCTTTGCCCTGACAAAACAGATTTCACCGCCCACGATGTTCCCGTAAGTAAGATAGAGCATGTCCCGGAAGTTGATGCCGTTGCAGAGGTAGGAGAAGAACCACATGTCCCGGTAAAGCTCGGTTTCCTCCCTCCCGTCGGTATAGGTGACGAGCCTCTTTATCTGTTCCAGCGTGAGTGCCAGCTTCCTGCCCTCGGCTGAGGGTATCTCGAACCTGTTCCTGCCGAACGGGAAGTGCGCCTCCTTTATTATGCCGTCCGCCTTTGCCCGGTTCATTATCGCCTTGAGCATCTTGAAATAGACGCTGAGCGTGGACTTGCTTTTCTTTTGGCCCGTCCAGAATCTTCCGCAGCGGTTCAGCCAGTCCACCGTGACGGCAGAAAACGGAATGTCTTTCCCTGCAAACTCCTCCACCGCCGTCAGCAGTGCATGATAGCTGCGGTACGTACCCGCCTGCCCGTTATGTTTCAACTCTTCCGTCTTCGCCTTTATCGCGGCGTTCACTGTCGCGGTGGAGCATCTGCCCAGCCGGACACTCAAAAGGTCAAACGCGAAATCTCCACGTTCGGCGAGTGCCTCCACCTGCCCCTTGATGATTGAGAAGCTGTTCTCTATGTTCGAGCGTGCCTCCGTGAGCCTGCGGCTCTTGCTTTCCGCAAGGTTCGCCCAATCCTCCTTTGACAGCTCCTGCCCCGTGGAATAGTATTTCTGCCTGCGGTTGTGTATGACTTGTATCTTCACGGGGAACAAGCCGCTTTTCTTCGCCCTGCGTGCGTCCAGTACCGACAGCACCGAAATTCCGTCCTTTGAATACTTGTACATAATCTGCCGTTTTTGATGGTTCTTTACTTGGTCTGTATGCAAATATATGTGCATACGATTTGCATACAAAAATAGAGATTATCGGAAAACGATGCAAATTATTTGGAGAGAAAATTTGCTAAAATACGCTATAATACAGTGATTTGCGTATGTAGGTAAAATGGTGGAAAATAAATAAAAATGGGCTTATTTTAACACAATGTTAATTATTAAATAATGTGCATTTCTCATTTGTTTGTTTGGCATAAGTTTTTAATTTTGTTACTGTTTCATTTTACTTTTTGTTTTGTGTCTGCAAACGAAATTGTCAACTCATTCTCTTCGTTAAAGGTATATTTCATAGGTTGGATGCGTGCCATGATGCGGAGTATTTCGTCCAGCGGTTCGCTACGCAACGTAAACGTATAGAAATATTTATTGGATAATGTAGGATCCACGTCTATCTTTACCCGATACCATTTAGAAAGCAGTTTGCAAATGTCTCCCAATGAACGGTTTCTGAATACGAGTTGTGTATTTGCCCACGAAGAGGCAAAATGTACATCATCTTTTTCTACCTTAAGTGTAAGGGTTTTCCGATTAAAAGTAGCTGTTTCGCCCGGTTTGAGGAAACGGTTCTCTGTCTCGGTTTCCAAAGAGACGGACCCTTCTACCAAACTCACCAATGTATTTTCCGAACCGGGGAATGCATCGACATTGAATTTGGTTCCGTGAACTACGATACGCATACCTTCTGTCTGCACAATAAAAGGTTTGTCAGCATCGTGTGCTACATCGAAGTAAGCTTCACCAGTTACATTTACGATACGCTCATCCTTATTCATTTGTGATCCGTATTGCAAAGAGGTCTCTGTATGCATCCATACTTCGCTTCCGTCAGGAAGGAGAACCTTAGACTTACCCGACAAATTAGAGTATAACTGCGGCATGGCTTCAGGCTGTCCGTTAAGGAATCCTATGTAGAATGAGCAACCGATGGCAACAGCTATACATGCAGCTACTGCGTAGCGGTATATCCGTTTCAGTTCGAAGCGTTTCTTTGCAGGTTTTTCAGTCTGCTTAGGCTCGCTGGCGTGCATACGGTTGACAAGTTCATTCCAATAATATTCGGTATTGGGCGTGTAGTTTTCTACATTTGCCTGAATTTTTTCCCATAACAGTTGCAATTCCTTGAATAACGCTTCGTTGTTACTGCTGCGTAACCAAGTCTCCAATTGCCGCTCTTCGTCTGCGGAAATTTCCTGTTTCAACTTAGGAATGATTAAATTCCAAGGAACACTTTTTTTCATGATCATGATGTTTTTATAGGCCTTCACTTATATGACACATCACTTGAGTTTAACCCTTATTCCGATTCCAATTATTTTTTTAATAAATTTCGAGGAACAAATAATATTAGTATCTTTGCCGCTCAAGAAGCCCTTATCTAATATAACTTCGATATGCCTGCAGAAGATGATATCCTATTGTTACAGTTAATCAAACAAGATGACGAGAAGGCTTTCAAGCACCTTTTCGATACTTATTTTGTTTCACTCTGCCGCTTCATGTCCCTTTATCTGAGAGACAAGCAGGAGATAGAAGAACTGGCCCTTTCTATCTTTATGAATTTGTGGGAGGGTAGGGCCGACTTGACTCTTAAAATCTCATTCAAGGCTTATCTTTTCCAGTCTGCACGTAATCGTTGCCTGAATGCTTTACGCGATGAAAAGGATACGGTTCCCATCGAGGGAGGAGAAGAATATGGATATGCTCTTGCGGCTGATACTTCGGTGGAGATGGAAGAACTGAACCGATTGATTGAAGAAGCTGTTTGTTCCCTTCCGGACAAATGTGGGCAGGTTTATCGCAAAAGTAGGGAGGAAGGGAAGACTAATCAAGAAATTGCCGGGGAAATGGGTATTTCTGTCAAGACAGTGGAGGCCCAAATAACCAAAGCCTTGAAGCATATCAAGAAATTTTTAGGAGAACAGTATACTTATTTGTTCTAAAATAGAAATTGCAGGCCATCTGTCTTTTAGAATGATGAAAGGAGGATGGCCTGCAATATAAAAAGAAGATTAATCTATAACCGTGAATTTTACTTTCTGGTCTTTCACTATTACATAATATTCTCCATTTTCAAGGAAATGTTCACCATTGGCATTTACAAAACCAAGATCACGCATCGGGTCTATTTCAAAGCGGAATATATGTGTTTCACCTGCTTTAATTAGTTGCTTTTCGAAGTGCTTCAATTCTTTGCATGGACGGGTAATCGTGCTAAATGGGTCTGAGATAAACCAATGCACCACTTCTGCACCGTCACGTTTGCCTACATTGGTGACTGGGATTTCCATTACCAACTTTTCACCGCGTCTGATGGTTTCTTTGGGCAAGTTGATATTACCATAATTAAAGGTGGTATAACTCAAGCCGTATCCGAATTCATACAGTGGGGAAGAGGAGATGTCTTGATATTTGCCACTTTGTGGACGGGCTGTTTTGCGCTGATTGTAATAGATTGGAATCTGTCCGGTGGAACGTGGAAAAGTAATGGAAAGCTTGCCCGAAGGATTTACCCGGCCGGACAAGACACCTGCCAATGGTTTACCGCCAGGTACTCCCGGTTGCCACATTTCAACGATGGCGTCACAGAGAGGTTCCACTTTAGAGAGTCCCAAAGGACGTCCGTTAGCCAGTACCAGAACAATCGGTTTGCCTGCTTTCTTCATTTCAGCAATGAATTCCTCTTGAATGGCAGGCAGTTCTATGATGGAACGCGATGCGTTTTCGCCACTCCACTTTTTCTTTTCACCCATGCAGAGTAGAATGACATCTGCTTTCCGGGCTACAGCCAGTGCCTCACTGAATTTGGAAGTGTCGTTACCGTCGAAATCACAACCCTCGGTATAAATCAGTTCAGCCTTGCCTGCAAATTCTGCATCCAGCGCCTTTTTGATGGGGAGGACATCTTCTGCATGTCCATGTCCATACCATGACCCCAGGAGCTCGGCACTGTTTTGTACCAGAGGCCCCATGACGGCGATAGTTGGCTTGTTCCCGTTTGCCAGAGGGAGTACCTTGTTTTCATTCTTCAGTAGAACAATGGTCTCCTCTGCCAGTTTCTCTGCAATAGCCAGGCTTTGTGGAAGGAGGAAGCGCTCTTTTTCTGTAGATGTCGGGGTGTAGGGATTGTCAAAAAGTCCAAGGCGGAATTTGATACGGAGCACGCGTTTTACTGCATCGTCCACCAGTTGCATGCTTATTTTACCTTCTTCCACCAGCTTTGCCATATGCCTGTCATAGCAATGCCCCATCATGTCCATTTCTAGGCCGGCGTTGAAAGCCAGACGGGCAGCTTCTTTGCGGTCGGCAGCATGGCCCTGGTCAATAAGTTGCGGTACTGCAGACCAGTCTGAAACAACAAAGCCGTCGTGTTTCCAACGGTTCTTCAGAATTTCTGTCATCGTGTAATGGTTGGCGCTTCCGGGAGTACCGCTGATGTCATTGAATGAACTCATTAAAGTAGCGGCACCGGCTTTTACGCCAGCTTCATAGGGAGGAATATAGGTGTCCCACAGAGTCTGATTGGAGATTTCCGTATAAACATAGTCACGTCCTGCTTCAGAAGCGCCGTATCCGATATAATGTTTAAGGCAGGCGGCTACTCGCTTGCTGTCGGACATGTCTTCACCTTGGTATCCTTTGATGGATGCGACACCGAATACAGCATTGGTATAAGGGTCTTCGCCATAGCCCTCTGCAACGCGTCCCCAGCGTCCGTCTCTTGCCACGTCAATCATAGGGGAAAAAGTCCAGTCTACCCCGGACATGCGTGCTTCCTGGGCGGCAACGGCACATGCTTGTTCTACCAATTGGGGATTCCAAGAACATGCTTGTCCCAAAGAGATGGGATAAATGGTACGGAACCCGTGGATGACGTCGTATCCGAAAAGGATGGGGATACCCAGACGTGATTCTTCCATTGCTTTTCTCTGAGCCTCGTTACGCAGATTGGCATCTTCATCAAAATAAATGAGGGAGCCTAATGTGGCAGGAATTTTTTTTACTTCCTCACCACGATTGTTCTCGTTGTTATTCCGCCCCAAAGTGTACTGGTTGAGTTGTTGTACCTTTTCTTCCAGTGTCATTCTGCTGACCAGGTCATTTACACGCTCCTCAATGGGAGCTTTGGCATCTTTGTAGATGGGTTGCTTTTTGTTTGCAGCCATTGCTCCGGCCAGGCAACCACTTAAAAGGAGGCAACTGATAAATGTTAGTTTCTTCATGATATATATAATTATGCTATTCTCATTAAATAAGACACGTTTTTCGGAATCTGCTCCTACACAAAGGTCGTTTTTTTAAGGAATATAAACAAGTACATGCAAGGGCTTATTTGAAAATAGGCTTATCGGTTAGTGTCATGGAAGCTTGTTCGTTATTTTTTAGTTCAAATACCACTATTTCATTATTACCTGCTATCAGAGCACCAGCAGGTATCTCCAGGGTCTTTTCTGTATTTTCTTCCCAGTAGGCACCCAAGTATTGCCCGTTTATCCAGACTTCTCCCATTCCCCAGCCAGACACGTCAAGAAAGGTCTCTTGTGCCGGATTGCTTACTGTGACACAACCTTTACGGAAGCAAGGGATGGAGGAGGTACCTTCTTTGAAAGTTATTCCGGCCACATCGCATTCCTTAATTTCCAATGGGGTCATCTTCCAGCCTTCTAAATCTGTCTTTCCCAATGTTATGCTGCCGTAGATACCTTTTGAATTGTCCAGAATTTCAGGACCATAGGTAATACGTCCGATATTTTCAGTATAGATACTAAGTTTGTGTATACCTATCGGTAGATTGGTTTTCAGACTTTTACTGCTATCTTTTAAATATCCTTGCAGTTTGCCGTCTGCATAGACCACAGCATAATCCCGTACGTTTTCAATAGTTAGTGTGGGATTCTCCTCTTCCACATCAACGGTTGTCTCATAGAGGGCATAGCCAAAATCCATATCCAGTTCATTCATGGGCAGTAAGGCATCATCTTCTACAGTTTCTCCATAAACTTGTTCCAATGGAGCTGTTTGTGACATTTTTATCTCTTGTGCTGCTGCCGGTCCGACCGGCAGCAACAAAAGAGCCCAAAGCAAGAATAATTTCATCATATTTCCTTTATTTATTTCTTTAAGAATGATTCAATGTAGGACTCGTCAACGGTAATTTGTGGAGCGAATTTGTCACTCTTTACGTAGCGGTCAATGCTTTCCAGCAATTGCTGGGTGGCAGGACGTTCGTTGATGTTTTTCTGGGTATCTACGGCCAGTACCAGTAGACTGCCTTTCTTCACTTTTGCTTCGAAACCAATACCGAGCTTTTCATTATTGTCGTAATGGTCTATTACTTGTATGAAAGGCCGCAGTGCTGCCGGAGCATCCTTCATCTCAATAACCTTGGCATTTTCCAGAATGTCCCACCACTGCCAGTCAGTATGGTAGGAAGTTATGAAATGCTCGAATATAGGCTGGTCGTCATGAATCAGACAGCCAATGGTCATAGGAGGCCATTTGAACATTATCGGATTCCAAAAGTGATTGTGGAACACGGATTTACGACCTTTTACTTTGGAAGGTTTGGGGCAGAGTACCACTTTCTTGCCATCGGCAAGGTGTTGTTTTGCTTTTTCATCGAATACTGTGGTGTAGAGCACTTCACTAGTGGACTGCATTAAGTTGCTATGACGGGGATATACCCAGATATCCCAGCTGTTTTTTACGTGTGCAACAGAAAGATGGACCGTCAGCTTCTGTGGTTCAGTGATATTGTTCAATGCATAACTGAAACTGCCAAGTGGAAATACCCCGTTCTTTCCGACAGTTTGTGTTTTCAGTTTTCCGCTCTTAAGGGTTTTACCGTTGCTGTCGGTGATACTCCAATTGATTTTTGCGTTTTTCAATAGGGTAGGTCCATAATTGTATATTTCCGCTTTTCCTTCAAATACTTCATCATTGTAAAGTGCGCGTTTGTCGAAACGGAGCAACGCAACAGTCGGTGCACAGAACTCGCGCCACTTTTCCGGTGTGATGAGCCCTTTGGTATTCCAGAAAGGATCGAGAATGCCTACCGGTGCATATCCTTGTCCGGTAAAATCATTCAGAGACAGTAATTGGAAACCGCCTTTCAGATAAGTGCGCAACTGGGCTTCTATGACATCCTTGTACTCTATGGCGGTCAAGGCTCCAGAAGCACGGAAGAAGTCATGTGCTTGGTCGAGCATGTGGTTTTTGTCCAGCAGTTCACGGAATATCTCGAAATTACGCGCTTGTACGGGGCCGGTGAAGTTCTTTATTTCCTCGAAATTGGGATAGATGCACCGCTGTCCGGATTCATGCGAGATGATGGGCAGGCCTACTCCCAGTTCCTTGTTTTTGTCCCAGTTTGTATAAGGGCGTCCTTCGTAGATGGCCATGTGTCCTTTGGTAGTCTGATGGGTAATGTAGAACTGGTCTGATTTGACACGTGTGCGGGCTGTGGAACCGCTGTATAGACGGCGGTTATCCAACTGGCGGGCCGTGGCGGTAAGCTCTTCTATGAAACTGAAATCGCCGGTAATTTCGTTTCCGTTACAGTAGAGAATGAAGGAAGGGTGATTCCCATATTCTTTCAAGATACCCCGCAGCTCGCGACGGAAGAAATTCCAGCGCTTCTCATCGGGTTGGGCATCTTTACCCCACATCGGCATTTCCACCTCCAGATAGACACCCAGCTTGTCTGCCATACGGAACGCAGCGGCAGGAGGACACCAGGAGTGGAAGCGCATATGGTTCATACCATATTCTTTTAGGATACGGAGTACACGTTCCCAAGAGGCATCGTCCACGGGAGCATAGCCGGTCTTGGGGAACACTGCGTTTTCAACGGTACCGCGCAGGTGTATGGGTTCGCCATTAAGGATGATATGGTCCTCACCAGCCTCTACTTCGCGCATACCGAAAGTTGTGCTTTTCTCATGCGCATAGGATTGGCCCTCTACACTGGAAGTCAACTTACAGTCCAACGTATAAAGATTGGGATGGAACTCATTCCACAAATGGATATCCTTACCCAAAAACATTTCTTCCTCGATATAAGTAATGGAATCGGTCACTGTTACTGGTACTTCCTTTTGTAGTCTATAGTCCTTTCCTGTCACGTGGAAGGATATTTTGCCGCTGGCGGTATGTTCTGTACAGTTGCGGACAGTCATTTTGACTTTGATGCTTTTGTTCTTGATGTCCGGATAGACCTGCATGTCATCTACATAGACTGGGTCTACAGCTACCAGCTTAATTTCGCCCAATACTCCGTTCCAGTTTATTTGGGTAAATTCGGAGTGGGCATGGTCCCATTTATGGGTATCGTACTGGTAGCGGTTGTCTATACAGAAAGTTATCAGTTCTTTTTTGCCTGGATGTAGCCATTGGGTCAGTTCGTGGTTGTGGGGAATACTGATGTAGTCTATTTTACTCACTTCTTCTTTGCCTACATATACCGAACTGAGCCAGTGTGTACGTTCAAAATAGAGGAAAATGCGTTTGCCTTTCCATGCCGCAGGAATTTCTATTTCTCGCTGGTACCATGCGGGGCCCATATATTCGTAGACACGGGTCAGCCTATCCAGGTGGCGGTAAGGAGATTTGTAGCCTATTTTATAGTCATCTGTAATTCCCGGCAGAACGATGCTTTCCTGCAGGCGATGGCAGTAACGTACGTCCAGTGAACCTCTCCGGAAGTCCATGACATCTGTCTGGAATGCCCATTCACCGGACAAGTCCATTTCATTCTTTTCTTGGGCATGCCCGCTCCAGACCATAGAGGTCAGGAGGAGGGCAGCCATGTAGTGTTTTATTTTGTGCTTCATTGTTCTGTTTTCTTTTGGTTATAGTAATCACGCATGATGTACCATGCTTTTTTGCGTTGTCCCTGGTCGGAAACCAGTCCTTTACGGTTCCATTCCCCTCCCTGGTGTGGATGGAAACGGAAGGGAGAACGGAAATCAAAAAGAATCCACGGCGATGTTCCGCGCAGGTTGGGGATATGCTTGAACATTTCCAGATTGTCCTTGTAGAGTTGTGCCTGATAATCCTCACTCCAAGAACTCTTGACTTCCGCGTCGCCATGTTTGCCATAGAGCGCTTCGCCTCCGAACTCGGAAATGAAAAGAGGTTTGCCGGGAGCTACATTCCAGACAGCCTGGTCCGGAGCCAGTGGCCAGTCATGATACCATCCCATATATTTGTTGATGGCTACCATGTCCAGGATGTTGATAATGGAGTCATTCATCTCAAAGTTCCGGCTTTCGCGGTTGAAGCGTACCAAATCGAAGGCGGCCGTAATCAGACGGGTTGAGTCGATGTCCAGGCAACATTGTTTCATGTGTTTCAGAAATTCATTGCGCGGGGCGGAAGTGGCTGTTTCATTGGCAATCCCCCAAAAGGCAACGGAACAACGGTTTTTGTCGCGCATCACCATCTCTTTAATCATTCTGCCTGCTTTCTCACGGGTAGCGGTATTCTTGAAGTCAATCCCTTGCCAGATAGGTATCTCTTCCCATAAAAGGAATCCCATTCTTTCTGCCAGGCGGACAGTATATTCATTTTGTGGATAATGTGCCAGACGAATCATGTTGGCACCCAGCTCTTTGGCTTCGGACAACAGCATTGTTGCGTCCGCTTCTGAGAAGGCACGCCCGCGGCGTTGCGGAATTTCCTCGTGGAAGCTGACACTGCGCAGGAAGATGGGCCGGTCGTTCAGATAGATATCTTCGCCTTTTACATAAAGGTTACGGAAACCAATTTGCTCGTTGAGCCGGTCACTTTCCGAAGTGATGGTCACATCATACAGCTTTGGAGCATCCGGTGACCAACGTTGCAGTTTTTTGGTTTTGATAGTGGCCTGGGCAATTCCGTTGGCATCGGTAGTCATGTTCTGTCTGATGCCCAATTCGGGGATGGCGACTTGTACGTTGATGCCAGGCTTTGCTTCGGATAAGGTTACTTTGGCACGAATCAGGTTGGATTGTACCTTGTCCAACTGGATGAAATGGTCTTTGATGTAGCTTTGTGGAACGCTTACCAACATTACATCGCGTGTGATGCCGCCGTAATTCCACCAGTCAAAGGACATGGCAGGGATGGCATCCGTGGTGCGGGTATTGTTGACTTTCACCACCAGGAAGTTGTCCTTTTGCTTTACCTTATCTGTGATTTCCACCTGGAAGGGAGTGAATCCGCCTTCATGACTGGCTATTTTCTCCCCGTTCAGATATATTTTGCTACGGTAACTTACCGCACCGAAATAGAGAAACAAACGTTTGCCGTCAGTCTTTGGGGTATCGAAAGAGCGTCCGTACCATACTGTTCCTTCATAAAATTTCAACTCGGGCATTTGTGAATTGAAATCGGCAGGTACATTCAGGACCAAACCTCCGTCGAAAGAGTATTCATAAAATTGCTTGTTGTCTTGAGGTTTTCTGTTTTTGTACACCTGCATCCTTTCTCCTTGGTCATAAAGGTCTACAATGGCTCCCCACTTCCCATTCAGTAGCCGGTAGTCGCGTCCGTAAACATTGGACAATAAGTCTTGTGCTTGTGACTTGCCTCCCAGTACAGACACTGTGAGCAAACAAGTAATCATTAATCTTTTAATTTTCATAAATCGTATGTATCAGTTAACGTTTAAAAAGCCTATGAATTATTCTTTGTATATTTTCAATGCGCATCCGCCTCCTTGTGCCATTTTGACGGTCAGTTTACGGGATGCAGGAATGTCTGTGACGGTCTTTTGGTAGTCGGAAGCCAGGCGGTTGGCATTCACTCCGTCATGAAACATTTCCGCTTTCCATCTGCCTGCACCGAGGAAAGAAAGGTCCAGTGTCAGAGTACGTGCATCCCAATTGGTTAGGGAGCCGACATACCAGACATCTCCTTTCCTGCGCGCCATTGTAATGTATTTTCCAATTTCTCCGTTCATGGCTATTGTTTGTTCCCAAACGGTAGGGATGGTAGCGATGAATTCCGTGCATTCTTCTTCACGGTCGTAATTGGTGGGACTGTCGCACAACATGTTCAATGGTGATTCAAATACTACATATTCAGCTAATTGGCGGCAACGGGTTCCCTGGCTCATTGGGGTATCCATTGAGGAGTGGTAACACCGTTTGTTGGCATTGTGCATGGCGCCTTGTGTATAGTCTACCGGTCCGGCCAGCATACGGATAAATGGCATGGTGACATCGTAGGTTACCTGGTCGGTATGGATGTCACTCCACTTCATCTGTTCCAGCCCGTGAACGGCTTCATAGTTGATGACATTGGGATAAGTGCGGTTCAGCCCGGTAGGTTTGTACGTGCCGTGAAAGTCTACCATCAACTTATATTTAGCGGCAATTTCGGCAGCCCGGTAGTGGAAGTCTACCATTTCCTGGTCATCCCTATCCATAAAGTCAATCTTGAATCCTTTGATGCCCATTTCGGAATAGTGCTTGCATACATGTTCCATGTCGCGGGCAAAGGCATGGTAACCTGCCCAAAGGATGAGTCCTACATTCTTTTGCCTGGCATAGGACGTGAGCTTTTTTAAATCAATTTCCGGTACAATTTGGAAAAGGTCAGCCTTGAGGTTGACAGCCCAGCCTTCATCCAGAATCACATACTCGATGCCATGCCGGGAGGCGAAGTCGATATAGTGCATGTATGTTTCATTGTTTATTCCAGCTTCGAAATCCACGCCTTTGATTCCCCAATGGTTCCACCATTCCCAGGCCACTTTGCCCGGACGTATCCATGAGATGTCTTTCATGCGTGATGGAGCAGCCAGCTTATAAACCATATCGTTATCTGCCAGCTCCTTGTCATTTCTTGCCACAACAATGATGCGCCAGGGCAGTTTGGCTTTTGGCTGGCAGGAAGCAATGTAGTTTTCACGCTCTGTGACTAATATTTGCAGTTGGTTATGCCCGCCTTGTTTTTTTGTTTTGGGGACGGCGGCAAAAGCGGAAGTGAGTGCTGTTCCCCCGTTTCTGTTGATGAGGAACATGCCCGGATAGCTCTCCACGTCGGATTCGGCAATACAAAGTTTACGGCCGTTTTCCTGCTCTATTACTACGGGGGTAAACATCAGTCTTTGGGGGTTCAGTCCGGATAGCTCTATATGTGTATAGGTGTTTTCAAAAGAGTTGGAGAACTGGGCTTCTATCGGTTGTTTATCGCCATCTTTTACATAAGGAACAATCGATTTGTAGTCCTTGTTGAAGTTGAAGGCGGCTTCTTCGTTTGTAACTTTGAACGGTCTGTTTCCGGTCGCTGCGAACCGGTATGCCATTCCTTCATTGTACATTCTGAAAATGAGGTTGAAATGTTCCCGGAAACTTAACGTCATTTCATTATAGACATCCTTTACTTCACTGCGTTTGTAGAAAGGAGAGGGAATCACCTCATTTGCCTGGCGATGACTGACTCTCTTAAGATGGGAGCCGTTACCCCAGACTGTCCCATTATCCAGATGTACTGATAAGGGAGAGGGGGCTACCAATGTATGCCCTTCTTCCGTCAGCTCGTAAGTAATCCGGTCACCTATATATAAGGTAACCTCTAACTTGCCGTCCGGTGAGTTTAGGCGATATTCTTTTTGTCCGAACATGTTCGGGATGATGAAAAGCAGTGTTGTAATAAAAAAAAGTATTCTCATGATTCTTATAGTTTTTATTTGTTTTGTTGAAAGAAATCAGCGACCCATTTCCATGCGGCTGCCCATTGTTCTGGGTAGGCATAATGAGCCGTTTCTTCGGATACTAATATTTGTTTGGGTGCTTGAATTACATTGTAGGCAGAATAGGTAGTAGTGGGTGGACAGACCATATCATTATATCCGAATGAGTAGAATCCGGGAACTTTTATTTGGCGTGCAAAATTAACTGCGTCATAATAACGTGCTGTATTTGCCTTTTCTGCAGTCTGATTTTCTTGCTTGTTAAACATGTGTGGCCATCCTCCGGCACGGTTATGTATATAGCCGACCATGTCACAAAGAGCAGGGTAAAAGGCTACCAGTCCTTTGACACGTGAATCAAGTCCAGCTGTCACGATGGACAATCCTCCTCCTTGGCTACTGCCGAATGTTATCAAATTGCTCCCATCGAATTGTGGTAGGGAATAAATAAAGTCAATGGCACGTACACAGCCTAGATATACACGTTTATAATAGTATTTATCCCGATTATCCAGATTGAACGTGTGGTACCCTTTTAATGCTCCCATATAGAGATTGGTATATACCGGTCCTGACATGTTGACCGGAATACCGTGTATTCCTATTTCGAAAACAATCCAGCCATTGGCAGCATGTTCCACATCTCCGGCATAAGAACGTATTCCTGCACCTGGTAGCTTTAAAACTGCGGGATATCGACCTTTTGCTTTAGGCATAGCCAGCATGCCGTATAAGCGTGTATGGGATTCATAATTCTGTATATTCACATGGAATACATTCACTTTCTCTGTACAACGTTCGGGTACAAGGGTCATTTGTACATCCATTGGTGTCTTTTGAGCCTGGAGTTTTGCTGTTTCCCAGAAATTTAGAAAGTCTTCGGGCAATGATGTGATAGGTTTTAATTTTTCTGGATTGATTCCAACGGTTACTATCCCTTGGTATTCACGTCCTCCATATTTAACAAAGGCTTGGCAACGGAGAAAGCCAGGTTTTTCCATTGTTTTGGCTTCCACCGTGGCTGTCCCTTTTTCAGCTTGCAATATGCCTTCTTTGTGAGGCTTCATCATATCTTCTGAAATCTGGTACCGAATTTCTGTGTCAGGAATTGGTACGTTGTTTTTCAGTACCGTAATGCTGAATTTTATTTTTTCGCCTGGCTTATATAGCCAGTCTGTATGATTGGGAGTGATCTGTATCCGAATCAGCCGTTCGGCAGGTTGTCCGAAGGCTCGGTAAAACAGCATCAAGAAGGCGATTAAGAGTATACTCCTTGTGATTTTCATGTCAGTCTTTATTTTAGCGTTTGTTTTTAATTTCATACTTGTAGACAACATAGTCATTGATTGATGGCAGAGAGATTTCCAGCCTTCCTTTCTTTCCGGTTACTGCTGTCATAGCTTTGCCGTGTCCCATCAGTGGGATACATCTTACTGTGACACCTTCTGGCAGCCAGGTTTCGACTTCTGTAGTCCCTTCTGGATGATTTTCACGGTACACAATCAAGTATCCTCTATCTTTCTTTAGAGACTGGAAGCCGGTCCAAGAGCGTCCCGACGGTTCATCTCCTATGGGTAGGATAGTGCCGGAATGCATGTCATGCTGAAATTTCTTGTAGGCTTCTGTATGTTCTCGTAATGTAAATGCTTCCTCGGGTAGATTGGTACCTTCCATCCAGGCAAGCGGCTGTCCTGCTAAAGTCGTAGCAAACAGATATTCAAATGAATAGTTTTCTGGAGCGAAGACTTCTCCTTTATATTTATCCGTATTTCTCCATTTGTTCAAGAACTCTATTTGCAGCTTTTCTGCCGGAACATATTTGGAAAGCATCCAGAGGTTACGCAAAGTCCAGTAAGGATAGTAGTTCTGCCAGTCGGTATAACGGTTTTCCAGAAAGATATTTCCATATTCATTGAACATGTGGTAGCCTCCGCGGCGGCTGGCTGTCGCATCAAGGTTGAAAATCACTTCCTCGTCCGTCTCTTCCAGCACTTTGTTGAATAAGCGGTGCAGGTTTGTTTCGGCTTCTTTACTGGGAATGGTGAGCCCGTCTATCTTGAATATTTTGATGCCGTATTCGCGATAGAGGCTGATGAGTGCTTGCGCATCTTTCTGCCAATCGGCAAAATCATTTTGTATGCTGGGATTGAACCAAAGACCGATTTCAATACCTAATTCCTTGCCACGCTTTACGATGGGATGCAAACCACGTGGATACTTTTGCGGATCGGGTTTCCAGTAGTCTTTATTGTCCCAAATGTTCTTGAATGAACCGCGGGCTACAACTGAATTAGGACTTTTACCTATTTGCCAGCCATCATCAATCTGGAAATGGGTGATTCCCAGACGGGCGGCGCGTTCCAGTTCTTTCAAACAGAAGGATTCGTTTACTTTTGAGTCCTGGCTACGGTCTCCCCAGGTGTTCATCATAATCATCTCGTCGCGGTCGGCCCGGTAAGTACGTATATTCTTCTGATATGAACGAAGCGCTTGTAGGCGGCTCAGTTCATCTTCTCCGTATATTCCCAATACACATCCGTATGTTTGGGTCCAACGGTCGGGAGTCACGTCTTTCTCGGTAATGCCCAGACCGGTTACTGTAAACTTTCCGAAATCAGTCAGAAAATCCTTTCCTTGATAGGCTAATTGTACCGAAGAGCAGGGAGCCTCTTTTAAAAAGAAGATGCCACAGTTGTCCTCGCCATTAAAGGCAAACAGCAGATTGCCGCGATATCCCAGTTTGCGGTAGGAAATAATCTCTTTCTCGAAAACCAGGTTGTTGTGCCAGTCGGTCACATCGGAAAATTCCACGCTGCGAGCGTGCCAATGTTGTCCTTGGAAATGGAACTGGTCTAGTACAGCGGTTACTTCTTTAGATTTCATGTCTTCGGCGAATTCAATATTCTTCCGGTCGGCTGCACTAACTTCTCTGCCTCCGAAAATACTGTTTACTGTTCCTCTTAAATAGGTGTCGCAGGCTATGGCTGGACAATCATCATAAATACGATATACCCGTTTTATATCTAGCTTCTCCAGGCTGAAAGAAACTTCTACTTTCAGATAAGCGGGAAATATTTTAGTCTCTTTTACGGGAACTACTTTGAGTGAACCGTTTGATGGTTGCGGCAAATTTTTCGTTACTCTGAAATCTGGAGTAAGGCTGTGGTTCTTCCATGATTTTCCATTACTCTTGTCGGTCAGGCGGTAAGTTATGATATTTCCCCCGTTCCACAAAAAGGTACGTTCGACCAAATTGTTCCCGATGGTTAAAGTGTCATTTCTCAGAAGGCCGTAGCAGGTATCTTGTGCGTGTAACGAATATCCTCCGAAAAGGACAAATAATAATGTTAGAATATTTTTCATGATATGCGTGTTTTATTAATACTTAAATTGTAGTATCAACGTGTTTCTTACTTCTTGTTTTTTTCAATGACAAATATACGAGGCTTTTTTAATAATTTTTGTTCATTGAACTTCTGATTATCGGGAATCCCTTCTTTTTTTCCTACTCCCTCTTTCATCAGTGCTTTCAATTCCGGTAGGTGTTTCTGATATACTCCTCTCGGAGTGGTGTTGTACTTTTTACATAAGGAAGCTGCCATCCCGACAACTTCGCCCATCATTCCGGTGGTACGCATTACGCGGACAGTGCCCAGTGCCACATGGGTAACACTGATATTGCGGCCCGCCATAAAAAGATTCTCGATATTTCTGGAATATAGGCAGCGATAGGGCACTGCATAAGGATATATATGGATGTGTTTGGTTGCTGCTTTGAAAGGCGCATCAGGAAAGTGTGATGCATTGAGCGAATCCGGGAAATGCAGGTCGATGCTCCAGGTTGTGACGAAGGAGGCATCTTCGTGATAGACATTTTTATCTATATCATCTTGCTTTAGAATATAATCGCCCAACAATCGGCGTGACTCGCGTTTTCCGGCAATATAGGCTACCCAGTCCAATGCGCGGTTCTTATATTTCTTGTTGTCCTTTAATTCATTTTTCAGAAAACTCCAATTAGAATAGATGACCATTAAGCCATAATCACGTATACGTTCGAAGTCGTCGATTTGATTGAAGTTCATGCCGGTTTCCCATTTCCATTCACCCATCGTCACTTTTTCGCAATTTTTTTCATTGAATTGCAGACCGTACGAGAAAATAGGGAAACGGGTAGGTTTACCTTTGTCTGCAGAGTACCATTGTACGGATGAACCCATTGTCATTTTGTCCGGTTGAATTGGTGCCAGCTCTTCTCCGTATTCGGCACGGGATTCGCGTCCCATGTTGTAGTCTGCACCGGCCAGATACCCGATGGTGCCGTCTCCGGTACAGTCGGAGAACAATGGTGCTTTCAGTTCCACTTCTTTTCCATTCTCTATATGCTTGATGATGACAGATTCTATTCTGTTGCCATCGGTCTTTACAGATATGGCACGGTAGTTGGCATAAAGGGTGATATTCTTTTCATTGGCGATAAAAAGCTCCTTCTTTTCATCTTCATAGTTTGCGGCAGGTTTGGCATTTCCTTCTTTAGAATGTCCGAATTCTCTTATCATACGTCCCAGTCCGGAATTGGGGCCTACTCCGATATTGCCCCCTAAGTGAACCCTGACTTCAGAGCTATTATTGCCGCCAAGTACTGGGCGGTCGTTGATTAATGCCACTTTGCATCCCAATCTGGAAGCGGTTGCGGCTGCACACATACCGGCTATACCGCCACCAGTTACAATCACATCATAGGAGTATTGCTCCGGTTCGGCTGGAATATCCAGCATCTTTTTACGGAAATCTGTCAGTTGTACAGTTTCGTTAGGAGGTAGTTGCTCTTTTTCTGTTGTAAAATAAATAGCATCGCAACGGCCATTGAAACCGGTCAAGTCTTTTAATGTTAGATTACTATTCCCAGCCTTTACTGAAATTTTTCCGGCGGGTTGCCACATCCATTGGTTGCCTTCATCCCCTAAAACTATAGGCAGCTTTTTATTACCGATTTTTAGAGTGAACTTTCCTGGTCCTTTGCCATCATGCCAGGGAGAAGTCCAGTTATAGGTACGTACATATACATAATATGTACCGCTCTCGGGAAAAGATATGGTAGTGGAAGCATCCTCAACCGGGATCCCCATTCCATGAGCCATTAGATAGGGTGACCCCATAAGGTCCATGAATTGCTGGTCTACTACCCATCCTCCTTTTTGGTCAAAGCTTTCTGCTTCTATCAATAGATTGGAGGCTGTGATAAGCTGGCTACAGAACAGTAGACTTAAAATCAATATAATTCTTCTCATAAATATGCGGTTCTTTATTTTGTTGTGGAAACGGTATAAAAGGGCTGCCCTGGATTTCTAATTTGCAGGGGCAGTCCTTTCATTACAGTTTGTTTATCCTTTTATTCACAATCTTTTTACCTATAATGTCTAACCGTTAATACCCTGGATTCTGTTTCATGTTTTCATTAATAATGATTTCAGATGTGGGGATTGGCCATAAATACTGCCGTTCGTCCCATTTGCGCTGGGAAAGTACTTGGATTAAGCCTTCTTTTTCCATAGCAGAGAAGTCTGCGATTCCATCTTCATCTATCTGTGGTGTAGTAGGCCAGAACCACAGTCCTTTTGATGTAACTTTGTCTCTTAATATGTCAGCAGGATATAGAATGCCGTAGTTCTTGGTGTTCAGAGCTTTGGTTGCCAATTTCCAACGAATGAGGTCCATGTAGCGGAGTCCTTCTTTAGCAAACTCTACGCGACGTTCCAGTCTGACTGTCTGGCGTAAGGACTTTTGGTCACGTGCTGTTACTGCCGGATATTTGTCTGTTTCAGAAGATTTCACTCCGTATGCTCTGGCACGTACACTATTGATGGCTTCTAATACAGATTCGTCAATCTTGTTCAGTTCAATCATGGCTTCTGCATAAGTCAACAATACTTCTGCGTAACGTATTTCAATATAGTCACTTTCCACTTTTTGTTTGTTATCTACCCAAGAATCGTCAATACCCTTTTTCCATAGCAATGCATTGAATGAGGTGTATTGCGCATTGGCACGGGTATCTTGGTTGGTTACCATTTTACCGGTTTTGTAGTTCATTACTTTTAATGCATCGGGATGAGGATCAAAGTCAAAGCTACAATGGCGGGTTCCAAATTCTACAATGGTGGCAGTACAACGGGGGTCACGGTTCTTGAAAGGATTGTGGGGATCAAAAAGAGGTGACTCGTCAATGGGCAACCCATCTGTACAGAGGAACGAAGCCAACAAGTCCCAAGAGGGTGCATACGAACCGTATCCTCCAGCATTTCTAGGCAGCTCATTTTTTGTGGCAGTAGCATCGTATAGAATGTTGTATTGCACGGAACGTGGGAATACAAGAATGCTTTCTATGGAATTTTTGGTATTCATCAGAAATAAGTCGCTGAAGTCGGGATGTAATTGATAAGCTTGCAAATTCATACACGCTTTAGCTGATTCGGCCGCAAGTTCCCAATCACCCATGTAAAGGGCAAAACGTGCTTTCATGGCTAATGCAGCACCTTTTGTGAAACGTTGTGTCGAGTTACCGGTATAAGATACTGGTAACATAGAAATTGCTTTGTCGAAGTCTTGGTAAATTAAAGGTATAATCTCTTTTTTTGGAGTACGTCCTTTTTGGAAGGCTTCTTCAATGTAAATATTCTTATCTAGCCAGACAACATCACCAAAGAAAGAAACGAGTACTGCATATTTACAAGCTCTTGTAAAGTAAGCTTCTCCTCTGTATTGATTCAATATTTTTTCAGAGACACCAGCCTTTTCGGCGCGCTCAGATTTTTCAAGAAATGTATTGGCCATCGTTATACATTTATAGTTTGATTGCCATTGCTCTACTGGATACCAGTTCTCTGTTCCACCATCACCATTTACTGTACCGTCTAGGAGGTTGCAACGATTCACATTTCTATAGGTGAAGTTGTCGGTGGCTTGTTCCAGAAGTCCCTGGTTCATTTTATTCCAATATCCGATTTTATAGAATTCATTGGCAGCCATCAATAGTTCTTCTTCTGAAGAATACCAGTTTTCAGTGGAGGCCTCAGACAATGGAACTAAGTCCAAGTCATTGCAGGAACTTGCTAAAAATCCAAGTCCTAAAGCTAATATTATAAATTTATGTTTCATTTTTTTTCTTTCTTTTAAAAGTTAACAGATACGCCTAACAATATAGATGTTGTGATAGGATATTCACTTACTCCCATTTCAGGGTCCCATCCTTTCGGATATTTGCTCAAACAGAATAGATCGGAAGCACTGGCATAAATGCGTGCACCTTTGATACCTATTGCGTTCATCCATTCTTTAGGGAATGTATAGCCTAAAGTTATATTTTTGAGACGGAAATAACCTCCGTTGAACAGCCAATAATCTGACATGGCATAGTTGGAACTTTTGTTTACATGGGTTAGACGAGGATATTTGGCAACTGCGTTTTGTTCGTCCGTATTATAAGGACTCCAATAGTTTCCATCAATGATGGCGGGGAAATTCCCGTAATTGTTACGGAATGGTTCTACCATTTCTCTTGCCAAGCGTGCATTTTGTTTTCCGACACCTTGGAATGCCAATGAAAGGTCAAAATTTTTGTAGCCCAAATTGATATTACCACCATATAGGAAATGGGGTAATGAGCTGCCTAGTAATACTCGGTCATATTCAGGAGAAATCTTTCCGTCGGGTACACCGTCAGGACCAGATATGTCTTTGTATTTAATATCGCCCAATTGAGTGTTCTTATCATTGATTTTGGGAGAATTCTTTAAGTCTTCTTCTGTCAGGAAAAGACCATCGCTAACATAGCCATACCACTCATTGAATTCACTGCCTTCCATTTTAACTTTGTCACCGAGGAATTGGGTTCCTTGTAAATCCCCCATTTTGGAGGTGAAGTCAGAGAAGTTAATGGCTATTCCGTAGCTGAAGTCACCGATGTGGTCATTCCAGCTGACATTCAATTCATAACCTTTGGTTGACATTTTGCCGGCATTGACGTCTGGGTCAGAGAATCCTAGAAAATCAGGGATAGCCATTGCTAATAGCATGTCTTTAGTATTTTTCCAGTAATAGTCACCGTTCACACGTAAGCGGTTGTTCAAGAAAGAAATGTCTAACCCAATGTCTGTAGATTCAGTTTTCTCCCATGTTACATTTTCAATGGCATATTTCTGTTGAGATGCAGTTTGGTCAAAATAAATACCGTTGTTTTGATAGAAAATAGTGTTCCCAAATGCAATGGTTGACATATATGGAAAATCGCCAATACGTTCATTACCCAATGCTCCCCATGTAGCTCTAATCTTCAAGAATGACAGCCATTCCCAATTAAGATTCTTCATGAAATTTTCTTCGCTGAGTACCCAACCGGCAGAGAAGGAAGGGAATGTACCCCATCTGTGTTTCTTTGCAAAACGTGATGAGCCGTCATGACGTATATTGGCCTGGAATAAATATCTGTCGGCATAGCTGTACATGACACGTCCGAAGTAGGAACGATAAGCGTACTCTTTTCCTTTTCCAGAGTTGCCAATTAAATCTTTAGGTCCATTATTGAGGTATGGAAAGTTCGTGAGAACGTATCCGTCTCTGTCAGCACCTAATTCTTCAATATATTCGTAATAGTTTTCGTAACCTGCCATTAGGTTGATGTCATGTTTTCCGGCAAACTTCTTTGCATAGTTTACTATTAATTGCGTAGTGACATTGTAGCTGTCATTGCGGGTTTCTGAGAGTTTGGTTGTGTTGTATAGTCCGCTGTTATCTAAGTATCCCCCTATTGTATTGGGATCATCTGCCAATGTATAGCTGGCTGCTTTCTTGAATGTTTTGAACTTGTCGTAATTAAAGCGGGGAGCAACGATTGCTGAAATTTTAAATCCGTCAAAAAGCTTGAAATCAATAGATGCTTTACCGCCCAATGCTGTGTACCATTTTTCTGTTGTACCACCCAATTTCATCAATCCATAAGGGTTGGCTCCCGATTTGCCTTCAGCTATACGGCCGTCATCCCATACTCCTGCATAAATAGCAGGCATGTAGCGCATCATTCCGAATGGAGTGAATTGCGGCATGTGGTGTTTAGTGCGCTTAACATTGAAGTCCAATGTAGCACTTAACTTTTGGGTAATGTTGAAGTCATTGTTTACACGTAATGTATAGCGTTGGAAATAACGGTCACCGTACAGACCGCCTACTTCATCATACGCCAAGGATGCTTTGGTCTTAACGACCTTGCTGCCGCCTGAAAGGTGGATACTGTGACTTTGACGGGTTGCGGATTTCTCAAGAATCAGATCTTGCCAGTCGGTTATAGGATACTGGTTGGGATTGGTTGCATTGTTTTTCACCCAGTTATTAACTTGGTCTTCTGAATAGGCTTGGTATTTGCCACCGTCCGGATTATCTGTATATCGTAATTCATTAGCCATTTCCAGAAAACGTTGCACGCCTACAACCTCAGGCTCTGCGGTAGGTATTTCCCAACCGAATTCACCGTTATAGGTCAATGACAGTTCCTTGTCACTGGCTCTTTTGGTGGTGACAAGAATAACGCCAGCAGCGGCACGAGAACCATAGATAGCAGCGGAAGCAGCATCTTTCAATACAGAAATGCTCTCAACGTCGTTGGCATTTACTGAATTGATGTCACCAGGCACTCCATCAACGATAACCAGAGGATCTGAATTCCCGATGGTTGTGATACCACGTACATATATCTTGTCTGCATTTGCACCAGGCGCATTATTGTTGCGGGTTACCATTAACCCTGGGATGGTTCCTTGCAAAGCGGTGGAAAGGGAAGTTGTTTTACGGGCGGCTACTTCTGCACCTCCCACAGAACCTACTGCACCGGTCAAGTCTTTCTTTTTTACGGTACCATAACCGATAACAACAACTTCTTCCAAAGTCTTTGAATCTTCTTGCAGCACTACATTGATTGCGTTTTTACCGTTGACAGCAACAGATGCCGGTATATAGCCTACGTAAGAAACGGTTAGAGTAGCTTTCTCCGGCACATCTTCCAATGTATATTCACCGTCAATGTTGGTTATTGTTCCTTGTGTAGAGCCTTTGATAATAACGGAAGCTCCGATAAGCGGCTCATCATTTTCGTCTACGATTCTACCGGTTACTTTCTTTTTAGCACCTACGGATTTGTTGGTTTGCTGGAACAGCAAAATCTGCTTGTTTGCTTTTATTTCAAAGGAGATTTTCGTTCCTTTAAATAATTCTTTCAATACGGCTTCAAGTGAAGCATTTGATACATTTAAATCCTTTTTTGTTTCAAGATTGGGAAGTTTGTCTGTGTAGAATACGTTATAACCGCTAGCTTTTTCAATTTGCGGTATAATCTGCTTGATGGTCTGCTTGTTTACAGATAAACTGATTTGGGCGAAGCTGTTTCCCCAGAAAAACAGTGCACCCAGCAGTACTAAAGACCGCATAATCATTTTGTTTTGTCTCATGTCTAATAATATTAGATTAATTGTTTTTTATTTTGAGAAAGGCGTACCAAAGACCTGCTCTAATAAGATATTAGAGTAACTTATGACGAATTTCTCGTGAATGTTTAAACTAGAATTTTATTTTGCTGCCGAAAGCTGGCAGTTGTGTTTGATGAAGTAAAAAGTTTATAAAATCTATTCCATATTTTCCTTTTTAAGTTAACATAAAGAGTTTATTAAACACTACTAATATATTACGATCGTATTATCAGATTTTATTTTGTAATTAATGCCGCCAGCTTGGCTGATGTATTCTAATACATTATTCAAACTGCTATTCTTGATGATGCCGTGATAAGTATATTGTTTTACTTTCTCGTTTTTGAATATAAATTTGCAATTATACATTCGTGTAAGCATGGTACAAATTTCTTCAAAAGATTCACCGTAGAACGCTAGTTCATTGCTTCTCCATAGCAAATAACTTGCATTAGGATGAAGCTCGCTTTTTTCGAACTGTCCATTGGTCAGGTTGCAAACGAGCCTTTCGTTTGGCTTCATATATGCCTCGTGTCTGCCGTCGTCTACTTTAACCTTTCCACTTATCAGGATTACAGCTACTGATTTATCGTCTTTATGTGCACGTATATTGAAGCTTGTACCTAACGCTTGTACATTGATGCCATTTGCTTTCACGATGAAAGGCTTTTCCTTGTCCTTTGCAACTTCAAAATAGGCCTCTCCTTCCAGGGAGACCATACGTGTTTTCTTGTTGTAAGTGTTGTCATATACAATTCTTGAATCAGAATTGATGTAGACCTTTGTGCCGTCAGCCAAAATGATGTCGGCCTTCTGCCCGTTGGATACGGACATGGTGACTTCTGTATTGGCGTCATCGGCCGGTCGTTTGACTCCTGCATAATAGGCTCCGCTTCCCACTGCCAATATGATGCAGGCAACTGCAGCATAGCGCCCAATCTGACGCAGGAAACGGTTCCTTGTTTTCAGGACCTTCGTTTCCGTGGTGGAACTTGCGTCTATCTGGCTTAAAAGTTCGGTGAACATTTCATTTTGTACGGCTTTGTCCATCGTGTCCGGAGCCAGTGCCCAGCATTGCTGATAGTATGCGGAAAATTTCTGTTGAAAATCCGGTTGCTTAATCCATGATTTCAACTGTACATCTTCTTCAGGGCTGGTCAGTCCTCGAAAGAAACGATCCAAAAGTTCAATATGACTGTCTTTTTTATCCATGTTCTGTAGTATATATCTGTATGCCTGCCAAAACACTCACGGATTTTCGTGCTTTAACAATTATTTAGAAAGTAGAAGGAGAGGAAAAGCATGATGAATTTGCGTAATTCTTCTTTCAGTAGTTTCATAGTACGGTAGAAATGAGCCTCTACGGCACGTTCCGTCAAATCTAGCTGTGAGGCGATTTCCTTGTTGGACAGTTTTCCTGCTCTTTTCAGCTGAAAGACTTCCCGTGAAACTTCTGGCAGGCTTTGCAGAAGTTGCTCTATCTGTTTTTCAATGATGGAGACGTCCATATCCATCGTATCTTCCTCGATAGCCTCTGCTTCTGTTTTCAGCTTGTTTTCTACAAATTTGTTGTGTAATAATCTTCGTTCGGTTTCTTTGTATACCATGTTGCGTGCGATGGTGCATAGATATGCCGGAAAACTTTTCTCGGTATCCAGATTACTGCGTTTTTCCCATATCGTCATGAAGCTGCTTTGGGTGATGTCTTTGGCTAATGATTTGTCATATACGAGAAGGACGATGGTGTTGTACAGCCTGGCACTGTATTTTTCGTACAATGCTTCAAAGGCAAATTTATTGCCTTCTCTCAACTTGGCTACCAATAAAGTATCATTTTCTTTCTGCATATTGATTCATCTTACATTTACGCATTCTGAATGGTAGTGTCTTTGTATAGTAAAGTACTATTCCACATAGACTCTGAAAGAATGAACTACAAAGGTGGTGTTTTTATTATTTATTTAAAAGTTTTTTGCTGAAAATATACTTTGTGTGATTATTATTTAATTCTATATTCCACGATGAAGGAGGATGGCAGAAATAGTCATTTGCAGTATAAGAAGTGGTAAACTGATGGATGGGTTTAGGGGCTTATTGTCAATACATTACATTTACAGCGTTGTTACATCCTTATGTAAAAGACGTTACATGCCGGGGAAAGACTCTTTACACACCGGGGTAAAGGCCGTTACATATCGGGGTAAAGGTAGTTACATCCTGGGGTAAATGGAGTTCCCCACTGAGGTAAATAAGTTATCCTGCTGGAGTGTGTCTTTTCCTGATTTAGCTAGACGCTTTTTCTTTTTATAACCGATATCAGTAGA